>Ga0214919_10002057_pt1 | contig 32093 bp, 25 predicted proteins | sample LL1503_MetaG_FD_177994 | JGI IMG/M metagenome (GOLD analysis project Ga0214919, IMG submission 177994) | Freshwater microbial communities from Lake Lanier, Atlanta, Georgia, United States - LL-1503 | ecosystem: Environmental > Aquatic > Freshwater > Lake | place: USA: Georgia | collected... | reverse complement strand
TACTATTTAATTTTAGATTGATTCTATTACTTAAATAAATGGTATCTAATTTATTGAGCTTTAAGTTGATTCTATTACTAAGACTAGTGGTATCTATTTTGGGTATTAAATTAATCCTATTACTCAATGATAAAGTATCACTACTATTTAATTTTAGATTAATTCGATTGCTAAGATTACTTGTATCTGTTTTGGGTATTAAATTGATTCTGTTACTTAGAGATAAAGTATCACTACTATTTAATTTTAGATTAATTCGATTGCTAAAAAAAATTGTATCTGATTTATTTAGTTTTAAATTGATCCTATTACTTAAAAAGAGAGTATCTAATATGTTCAGCTTTTGATTCATACGATTACTAAGACTACTTGTATCTATTTTGTTTAATTTATCATGGAGTAATGCTAAAACACTTTCCGATGCTGGTTTTTCAGAGTCCAAGGTATTATTGACTTTATCTAGCTGCCAACTATTTTTGATATCTTTAATGCTAGCAAACCCAGTGCCGCCTTGTGCTAAACTTAAAATGCCCACTACATTTTTTGCTTCAACTTTATCTGCATAAAAAGCAAAAGGCACATAATTTATTTTTTGCATCCCCAATGTAATAAAAGAAAAATCTCCTGTTAAGTCTACTTCCACCATTAAATATTTTTCATTATTAGTCCAATTAATATTGTCAAAAGAACTCGAGGTAATAATTTTTCCTATTTCATAACTGCCCACCACCACTGTAAAAAGTCCTAATATATTAGTGGTGACCGATTTTATTTCTTGATATTCTACTTTTTTATAAATAGTATCATTTAAAATGCTCAGTCTGAGATTAATAGTTTTATCGGCAACCACAAATCCATTGCTATACCGGGCGATACCTTGAAAATTAATGCCTTTATTTGACTGTGTATATGAAGTAAGGGATAAACTGCAAAAACAAAAGAACAACAATATATTTTTCATAAATGAGCAATTACATTTTAATGACTTTGCAAATTTTGGTGCGAGTCATTGATTGCCCCGCAACATAGTGAATCATTAAAAAGTAAATTCCCGTATTTACCGAAGTAAATGGTATTTCATATTTAAAATATAGACCTGAAAAAGGTCCATCAACTTTTATTTTTATTCGACCCCATTGATCTGTGAGAATCATTTTTTGGATCGTTACATTATTTTGGTGTGTCCAAATATGCAATGATTCTTTCACTGGAATAGGTCCCACATAAATTTGATTTCCGATACTATCTATTTGATCCCTACTAAAATAATGCAGTATCTCATTTTGTAAAACCCCTGTAGTCATCATGATATTTTGAGAGGAATGCAAAGTGTTAATAGAAATAGTCTCCCCTAAACTCCAATCTAGTATATAAGGGCTGGCTTGATAAGAGGTTTGACTAGATACATTTAAGGTGAATGGTGGTTTTGTAATGGCTTTTATTTGTGCTTGACATTTAATACTTGATATAAAAGGCACGGCTAGAATGCCTATTCCTACAATGATGTTTTTCATATTATGTTAGGGGGGTAATTTGATAGAGTGTACAGTGGTTGCATATAAAAATGAAAAATAAGACTTAAAACATTGAAAATGAAATATATACACATTGTATCTTTACTCATAAGTAAGCCTATTTTCTCGTTCAGTCCATTTTTTCAATTTGCTGATATAAATATTAATAGTAATTTTAAAGTCAATAAAGGTCTTTTATTGTGTGAAGGCGCATAATTTTGATTGACTATGAAAAAATTGACTATGAAAAAATTGACTATTGTTTTATTAAGTTTCACTTTTATTGTTGCTGCATGTAGTAAAGGTGGCGGAACCACACCACCCACACCTCCTCCAGTAGTCACTGTTGAAGTAGGTGATATTGCCTTTAAAGTGGAGATTGATACTAAGGAAGTAGATTATGCCGGTATTTATGGCGCGTTAAGTGCTAGCCAAGCAATCAATGTGAATGTGACTTCAACTCCTTTTGCGAAAGATGGCGTTACGATAGATTTATCTGTAAAAAAAGATTCAGATAATTCAGTGGTTTCTGGATCAAGTGTTTCTAGTACTACTGCAGGTACAAATGCATTAACTATTTCTAATTTAACTGCTGGGGTTTTATGTACTGCTACAGTGACTGTGACTGCAAAAACGCAAGACACGAAAACATGTAATTGCTATAAAACATTTTCAAAGACATTTAAGATTGCAAGAAAATAATTAGTTTTCAATTATTATAAATAATAATAAAAATTCCCCTGCTCCTTTATTTAGAGGCAGGGGATTTTTTTGCGATGGATTCAATCGCATTTACTAATTTATCTAAATCTTGTAAACGAGTATAAACATGTGGGGTGATTCTAACACAACTTATATTTTCCCAAACTATCCCAACGGTGTGTATTTTATAAGTATTAAATAAAGCACTGTCTAATTCACCTGGCGTCATGCCGTCAATGCTCACGCCACAAATAGCACATGAGTATTCATCTTTTAATGAAGTGTTTATTTTCACTTTAGGAATTTCTTTTACACTTGTAGCCCAATAATTTTTTAAATATCTAATTCTTTCTTCCTTTCTTTTACTACCTATGGCAGTATGAAAATTAATGGCTTCTCCTATGCCTTGTTCGATAGGAAAGCTTCTGGTACCAAGGGTTTCAAACTTTCTAATATCGGTTCCTTTAGGATTATCATTGCATACTAAAGGCCATATTTTTTCAATATTTTCTTTTTTAATCCATAACATTCCACTTCCAATAGGCGCTGATAAAAACTTGTGTAAGGAAGTTCCAAAATAATCACAACCAAGTTCAGGTACTTTAAAATCCATCAATCCGAAACTATGTGCACCATCTACAATGGTTTCAATGCCATGTTTTTTCGCCAATACACATAATTTTTTGACAGGCATAATTTGCCCCACCCAATTGACCATATGTGTGATATGAAAAATTTTAGTTTTGGGTGTGATTGCTTTTTCAAATGCGTTCACAATTTCTTCGTCATTTTCAATAGGATACTTGAAATTTAGTTGTGTATATACAATTCCTTCTCTGCTCGCTCTTTGCTTCCATGCATTAATCATGTTAGGATAATCTTGCTTAGTGCCAATGACTTCATCACCTGCTTTTAAGTTCAATCCAAATATCACAGTATTTAATGCTTCCGTTGAATTTCGGTTAATAGCAATTTCTTCGGGATCTGCACCTGCTAAATCAGCTAACTTATATCTTAGTGGTTCTCTACCTTGATCTAATATGCGCCACATAAAATAAGAAGGTCCTTGGTTGGTCATTTTATTAAAATTTTCCACGGCTTCTTGGACGACTCTGGGACTGGGACTCACACCGCCATTATTTAAATTGATTATGGAGGGGCTTACGGTATAACCTTGCTGAATCACACTCCAATAATCTTCGTCTGAGGCGAGTTGTTTGGCACTGATATCTTTTTTATTCAAATTGATATGTTCAAATTCGGCAGCATGTGCTTGGTTAAATAAACTATTTGCCGAAAAAGCACCGGCCATTAAGCCAACTTGTTGTATAAAATTTCTACGATTTGCCATAAAATATACTTTGTATAAGTAAGTTAAAAAATATTCGGCGAATTTCCATTACCATGGATTCAAAATTTTAACCGCTCAACATTTTACAGCGCTCAAATTCTTATTTTTTGTTACATTTAAGCTGATAAATAAATACGTGAAAACCTTTATTGCCACCATATTATTATTTTTTGCCATCACTAGTCAAATGGGGACTTTTGCGGTATACCTTATTCAGCAAGAATTGATTAAGGAAGATATGGCCAGAGAAGTTGCAAGCCAGCTCCCTAATAGCGAGCTCATTAAAATACAGGATTCCAAAAATTTAGATTGGGAAGAAGAAGGTAAAGAATTTTACTTGAGAAATCAGTTTTATGATGTCGTTAAATCTGAACAAATAAACGGAGTGGTTTGGTATTATTGTATTAATGATAAAATGCAAACAAAGTTGTATAATCATTATGCTAAATCTATTCAGTCGAATACGATGAATGCGCCCAATCAAAAAGAAAACAAACAACAAATTAAATTTCCAACTTCTTATTTTTTAGTAGTCACATATTGTATTACTTCATTTAAACAAATATTTTCTACTACACACTCCTTTGTTTACGAAGAAAAACTATCAACTACTTATAGCGCTATACTAGTCCCCCCTCCCCAGCAGATATAATTATATTTTAGATTATTTATTTTCCGAATCATTATGCATTCGGGAACATTTTTTATTTTAATTAATTATATTTATGAAATTTAAATTTCTAGCTATTTGCCTAGTTGCAACTTCTTTGATTTTTTCTTTGGAATGCCTTTCTCAATCTGACTCTTCTAAAAAAACATTACCCGAAGTAGTTATTTTTGCAAATAAGTTTCCAGCCCTTTCAAAAAACATTATTCAAAAAGTAGATTTTATCACCGATAAAAATACAATCAATCAACAAGCAAATACAGGCGATATTTTAATTCAATCAGGACAGGTATTTGTGCAAAAAAGTCAATCTGGAGGAGGAAGTCCTGTCATTAGAGGATTTGAGGCAAGTCGTGTATTATTAATGGTGGATGGGGTAAGATTAAATAATGCCATTTTTAGAGCCGGGCATTTGCAAAATATCATTACTGTGGACAATATGATATTAGATAGAGTGGAAGTGATTTATGGACCATCATCAACATTATATGGAAGTGATGCATTAGGTGGGGTCGTTCAACTGTTCACAAAAAAACCAATATTTTCAAGTAATCAAAATTGGAAAGTGAACACCAATTTTACACAACGTTATGCTTCAGGTCAAAATGAAAACAGAACACATTTTGATATTAATGTAGCTAATAATAAATGGGCGTATTTAACATCATTTACTTATGGAAGTTTTGGTGATATGCGTCAAGGAGCAAATAGATCATCCACTTATCCTGATTTTGGAAAACGCACTTTTTATGTCGTAAGAGAATCTGGTGCGGATGTGGTTAAAAAAAATGATGATGTAAACATTCAAAAATTAAGTGGGTACAATCAATCAGATTTTTTGCAAAAAGTGTTATATAAACCTAATGAAAATTCGGAACATTTACTGAATATACAACTTTCCAATTCTTCCAATATTAACAGATATGATCGATTAACTGAACAAAGTAGTGGATTGCCTGTTTATGCTGAATGGTATTATGGCCCTCAAATTAGAAACCTTATTTCTTACAAATATACTGCCACGAAATTACCCGGTTATTTTAGCGATTTAATGATTACTTCTAGCTTTCAAGACCTTGAAGAAAGTAGAATTTCTCGAAAACTTAATGTTACTTCAAAAGATTTTCGTTTCGAAAGAGTCAATGTACTTGGAGTCAATGCCGACTTTTTACATAAAAAATCTAATGGTAATATTCATTTAGGTGTTGAGTCATATACCAATTTTGTAAGATCCACTGCTGAAAGACTTAATATACAAACAAGTGCATTGAGCAGAATTACTACTAGATACAGTGATGGACCTACTAAAATGAGTTACAATGCAGTGTATTTACAACAAACTAAACTTCTAGACAATCATTGGGTCTTAAATGATGGCATTAGATTCAATTTGGTTCAATTAGATGCACGTTTTGCAGATACCACATTAATGCATTTCCCTTTTACAAAAGCGATACAAAACAACACGGCTATTACTGGTAATATTGGAGTCGCTTATAATGGAGAAAATGGATATCGCGCTGCACTAGGTATCAATAGCGGATTTAGATCTCCTAATGTGGACGATTTAACGAAAGTATTTGATACAAAAACAGGGTATGTAGTGGTTCCTAATAAGGATTTAAAACCAGAATACACTTATAATGCCGAATTCAATTTATCTCATACTGGAAATACAGCAAGCTGGAGTGCTTCCGTTTTTTATACTTGGTTTAATAATGCAATAGTAGTTAGTAAATACACATGGAATGGACAAGATAATATTATGTATCAAAATGTATCGAGTGCGGTATATGCTCCTCAGAACCAAGCTAGTGCTCAATTGTATGGATTCAATGTAAACGGGAAAATGAAACTCCCCTACCAAACTACCTTACAAGGAACCTATACCTATACAAAGGGTACATATAATAATGGAACTATATCTATGCCATTAGATCATATTCCACCCACCTATGGTCGTATTGGTTTAAAAAAGGGGGATGATAAATTTAATGTTGAAGGTTTTGTCTTGTTTAATGGCTGGAAACATATTGCGGATTACAATATGAATGGAGAAGACAATCAGATTTATGCTACTCCAGATGGGATGCCTAGTTGGATGACCCTAAATTTTTCAAGCTTTTACAATCCAACAAAAAATTTGAGTCTAGGGTTGCAGATTGAAAATATAGCAGATAAAAATTATAGATATTTTGCAAGCGGAATTTCTGCAATAGGACGAAATTTTATTATGAGCGCAAGATTTTCGTTTTAATAAATATTCCATAAATTACTTAAAGTAATGTTTCATAAAAGGGGGCGCTTAAATAGCGCCCCCTTTTATAGTTAAAACGTATAGAATTATATTTTAGGTAAGCTATATCCGTTGTTATAGGCTTTCATAAAATATTCTTTATTGATAGCGTCGTTGGCAAATATTTTTTTATTGTCATCCCAATTTACTTTTTGTCCGGAACGATATGCAATGTTACCCATTTGAGCAATGGTGGCAATATGAGCGCCCTCTTCAATTGAACAATGAAGTGAGTCAGGAGTATTATTTCTAATAGCGTCTGTAAAATTTTTCCAATGTAATGCCACTCCGCTATCTACACTTTTTTGTAATGGGATAGCCACTTTATTTTTGGCTTGACGTTCTTCAATCACTTCCCATCCGCTTCTATCTAATACGAGTGTTCCATTATTCCCAATAAAAGCAATCCCATGGTCTCTTCCATAAGATCCATTATCAATACCCATGGCCGAATCCCACACCAAATTAAAGTTATCAAATTCATACAAAGACGTAAGTGTATCCGGTGTTTCTTCTGCTAATTCAGGATAGGCAAATTTTCCCCCTAAGGCACTTACACTTTTTGGATTGCCTGCTTTCATTCCTTGAATAGCATAATCTAATAAATGTACTCCCCAATCGGTCATCAATCCTCCTGCATAATCCCAAAACCATCTAAAATGAAAATGGAAACGACTACTATTAAATGGTCTTAAGGGTGCAGGGCCTAACCATGTTTTATAATCAATGCCAGCAGGCACTTCACTATTAGCCACCACTGGTTGAGGGCGCATCCAACCTTGGTAACACCACACTTTAGTAGTACGAATATTTCCCAATTGTCCAGAATGAACTACATCTAGAGCATCTTTAAAATGTTTTTGACTTCTTTGCCATTGTCCCACTTGAACTATACGATTGTATTTATTTTTTGCCGCTATCATTGCGTTGCATTCACCAATAGAATTTCCTGCGGGTTTTTCTACATACACATGTTTTCCGGCAGAACAAGCATTGATCATTTGCAATGCATGCCAATGGTCGGGGGTACCTACAATCACAATATCAATATCTTTCCTGTCTAATATTTTACGATAATCACTATAGGTATCTACTTGTGTGACATTAGGCTGCTTCATTAAAAGCTCTGCTTTTCTTTTTTGTAACACAGAGTTATCAATATCACAAAGAGCAACTACCTCTAAGTTTTTGACGGTTAATGCCGCCATGGTATTACTCCATCCCATTCCATTCACACCAATGGTGGCCACTCGTAAAGTGTCGGTACTAAAAATACTGCTATGAGCAAATGCATTGGAAGTAAACAGGGCGCCAGATGCTAATGCCGTTTGTTTGATAAAGTTTCTGCGGTTATGCATATTCAATCGTTTTAAGGTTAGAGCATAAAAAAGCCTGTATTAAATATAATTCATTTTTTAAATTTAAAAAGATATTTAATACAGGCTTTTGGAACAGTACCTTATGCTACCATTTCAAATGCATAGATAGATTGATCACCATTCCATCCAAAGGTGCCCATATTTCAGGGAATGTGGGGTTCGTAAAAGGAGGCATTAGTATAGATCCATTTTTATTTTGACGTTTGTCAAATAAGTTTTCACAATTTAATACGAAGGAAGCCTTGCCCACATTGTACCTTAGCATGACAGCTGTAAATAAGTATGGGTCGGTTTTAGTGCCATTATCCAAATATTGAGTACCTGTATAAGAGGATTCAATACCTACTCTAAAGTCTTCGTTAAACTCATAAGCAAATACAGTGGCAAACTTATTTTTAGCAATTAAAGGTAGTTGAGGATGGGAGGAATTGTATTCTCTGCGTGCATCGGTATATACATACCCAAAATAGATTTCATAAGGTGCTTTAATAGCTTGTACATAGGATTCCATTCCTTTTGAAACAAGAGGCTGAGAAGCATTCGCATAATAATATAATGGAGGAATACAGCACACCAAACTTTCACGATAAACGGTTTGTAATAAGACGGGTTTATCTACTTTATTATAAAAAAAAGTTTGATTTAATGTTAAGTTCCAACCATTCACTTTGGTTTTATAATTCACATCATAATTATAGCCCAGTGATCTTTCTGAGACTATGTTTTTAAAATAGCCCGCTAAATAATGATAATCTCTTTCATCCATTTCTGAATTAAATAAACTAGGCGTTTTATAACCCTCGCCGCCCCCTAAACGCATGGTTACTTTATTATTGACTTTATACATCAAAGAAAGTCGAGGAAGCACAAAAGTGCCATACTCACTATTTTGATCTATTCGAATGCCCGATTGTAAAGTAAAGCCTTCTGCGAATTTCCAATCATCTTGAATAAATACGCCCATGGTCTTAAATGCTTCGTTAGGCATAAAACTACTATCAGGAACTTGTTTGTTAAACTGTTCTCCATTATAATTCAACCCCATGACAAGATTATGAAAATCATATTTCTTGGAATAAGAAACTTCAGAATACCAACTAGATTGTTTTCCTTTCATCCCAAAAACATTCGTGATCATATCTCTATTAAACCAGCTGGCATTGGTTTTTGCAGTTAATTGCCCTCCATTTTCTAAAGGTTTCTCCCACACTAAGTCCACCGTATTTCTTACACTTTTATTTTGAATAAAAAATTGATGCTTCGCATCTTTTGTTCCTGAAAGGACTTGCATGTCCCCGCCGTTTCTATCTTCGTAATTGAAAGTGTAACCAAGTGTTAAATTTGAATTGTCTTTGCCGTAGATAAAAAAACGAGGGTGAATAAAAGCGTTTTTCACAGCAGGAACATCCGAAAATCCATCTCCATCTACATCTACTTGTTTTTGTTGTGTAGTACCTGCATACATGGTATAACCCACTTGTTTATTGCGTCCCGAAAAAAACGTGTTAAAATTGGCTTCCTTTAAGCTTGAATAATTCAGCGTCATGCTTTTTTCAGGCTTATTTAATTTAGGTTTTTTAGAAATTAAATTTAACATACCGGCAATTGCACCCCCACCGTATAAGGTAGAACTTGCTCCTTTCACTAATTCGATTTGTTGTAAATCCAAAGGAGGTATTTGTAAAATACTAAAACTACCTGCATACCCTCCAAATAAGGGCATACCATCTCTTAAGATTTGTGTGTACTTTCCTTGTAAACCTTGTATGCGCATATCAGCATTACCTGTTGCAGCACTAGTTTGCTGTATTTGAATACCTGCAATATCACCTAATAAACTAGCAATGTTACCTGGCTTAATGCCATTTTCTTCATGCACTTCTTCGGATCCTAATACTTCTACTTTGGTAGGTAAATCTTCAATTCTTGAGTTGGTTCTAGAAGAAGACACAATCACCACTTCTTCTAAATCTTCTTCTTCATGACCCAAAGCTATTTTGAGATTCACTATATTTTTCCCAGCTACTTCAATAGTAGTATCTAATGTTTTATAGCCTGTATGGGTAACACTGAGTTGTAACTTGCCATTAGCTATATTAGTTATTATAAATTCGCCTTTGTCATTTGTAACAGCCCCTTTATTAGCTGTCATTATTTTAATAGAAGCACCTACTAATGGTGTAGCAGTTTCTCGATCCACAATGATACCACTAACAGAATATTGTGCTTGCACTTTTACAAAAGCACTCAATAACAGAAAACCTAATATAAAAAGTATTTTATTTTTCAACATCTAGAATGATTATTTTTTACTTACGACTAAAATTTTAAAACTACCAGAGATCATTTTGCCTCTTGTGTTAGGCTTAGCATCTGCTGGTAAAGGTTCAAAATCGGCAGTAGGTAAAAATATTTTATTTGAAGATTCGTCTACAGCAATGGTTCTAGCTCCTTTTAAAGTTGGGATATTCTCCAGTAATTTAAAATGATTTGCATCTTCTTCTTTAATAATACTCATTGTACCTTCTCCATTAGAAGTGTAAATCATTTTTGTATTATTATTAAACCCAACACCGTCGCAACCATCGCCAATTGCAATAGTGGTTATCATTTTTCCATTTTCTGCATTTATAATTCCTAATAATTTTTCACCTCCAGCGAATAATCTTTTAGTTTTAAGATCTATAGCCAAACCCGTAGGAGATTCAATTGGAGCAATACTCCAATGTGCTTCCACTTTCATAGTAGCTACATTGATAACAACGATTTCGTTTTTATCTTCCACATTCACATATACTTTACCTTTTTCATCACTCACTGCAGTTTCTGGTTTTCCTCCAACGTCTACCGTTCCAACTACTTGATAAGTAGTTGCATTAATAAAGGTCAAATTTTTACTTCGACCATTACAGGTAATCATAGTTTTAGAAAAAGGCTCATACATAATGGCATCTGGATTTTCACCTGTAGCAATGGTGCTTAAAATATTATTTGTTGCAAGATCAAATGCAAATACATTATTTAAACGGCCATTACTTGTAAACCCAATTTTATGAATGGGATCAAAAGCGATTCCATGCACTCCAGTGGCATTTGGAATAAAACCAATGGAGTCGCCTGTATTTTTATCTAAAATATTGACTTGAGTACCATGAGAAACAAATAATTTGTTTTCATAAACACTCAAGTAGTCCCAGCCTCCGTTACTTTTAATTTGAAATTGTTGGGTGACAGAGTAGTTTGTTTTTTGCGCCAACATACATAATGGCAAAAGCATGAATCCGAATCCAATAAGTTTTTTCATTTGAAATATTTAATGTTGTAAAATTAGAATAAACAAGCTAAAATGAATCAAAGATGGTATGAGCGGTTGTTATTAAATTATTAGCTCTTCTTTAAGATACTAAATATCATTCATTAAACTAATAACAATAATCCCATCAACCCTAAAAGGTAAATGATAACCACTAAAAAGGAATCCACCCCCATTCTAAATATTTGTTTTTTAGAATGAATGACCATTCCTGCCATATACACTCCAGTAAGGATAATACCCAATGTCGTGAGATAGATGTCAGACGGTTTTAAATTAGGTAAGATGGCTTCTCCACTTATTAAAGAAGCTACTAAAAATAAAACAGGCAAGAAAGCGTTTCCGCCAAATATATCGCTTACTGCCATATTATAGTCTCTAATTTTAGCAGAAGCAATTCCTGTTGAAATTTCAGGTAATGCGGTACATAAGGCTAAAATAGTTCCGCCAAATAAAACGCCACTAATACCCCATCTAATAGATAATATTTCACCGGTCACTTCCAAAGCCCAACCTGAAAAAAGGGTTATGATAGCTCCCAAAGCTAATACCCACCAAGCCGCTACTACCGAACCTTTAAATATAGATTTAGGCATACGTAAATGATGCACTAATTCCTCTGGTTTAGGTTTTTGTTTTATTTCTATCATGCTGGACACTAAGAATATAGTTCCTAACCATATCCCAACAATCAACCATTCAAAGGGTGTGGATCTAAAAAATATAAGTTGATTTGAAAATTGTGCACCAATAATCACTAAGCTTAAAATAAATATCAAAGCCACCCCTTCCAATATTAAAATTTTTGAATGTCCTTTTTGTGTTAATGGAGCTGAACGGCCCACTCCAAAAACATCAATTAAAACAAGTACCACTGTTTGTATCGCAATACCTCCTAAAATATTACTGATAGCAATATCATAATTTTTATGAAAGGCTGCAACGATTGTGATAGCTATTTCGGGTAAGTTGGTAATGATGGCTAAAAAAACCATTCCTCCAAAGGCTTCACCTAAACCATAATGTGAAGTGATAGCATCAATCGCTTTGGTGAGTTTGATTCCACTTATCCAAATTGCAATAGTAGATGTTGCAAATAATAGTATTAAAATTAAACTGGACCAATGACTAAAATCCATATGAATGATTTGATACTACAAAGCTAGTTCTATTATAAAATCAAGGTCGATCAATTTTAATATTAATGATAAACTACTGACTATCAAATTACTGTCATGTGGCAGAATGGGAAGGTAAGGGTCAGCAAAACCCTCAACGATGTTTCGATCCCATCCTTGAAAGCTTCATAAGCAAGCAATCTTTAAATCGGGCGGTGTTTCTACACTGCCCTTTGCTTTTTTTTATATTGATATCTTGCCCAAAACGCAAGTAATAAAACAAGTCCACATGCTTCTACTAATAATTTTTCTGGATCTATAAAATCGATAGGTCTATCTTTTAATAAAGGATCCATCACCAATCCATGTATTATAAAAATGAGACCTGTTGCATAAGAAATCACATGAATCCATCTCCATGTTTTTTGTCCAATAGCTTTTTTTATAATTTTTTGAGTAGTAATGATAACGACGGATAACGCGACTAAAGAAATGACTCCTAGCATCACAAAAATGGGTTGATGTGGCGCCTCTAATGGTTTTAGCAAATGAGAATAACTAAATTTCGAACTAGGATCTAAAGGAATAATTAACGCATGTATTAAAACTAAAGTCAAGGCAATATAGGCGGTATAATTATGAACATCCACTATTTTAAAACGCTTTAGAAAGGGAGGAAATTTTTCCCAGTAGTTTGATTTTTTATAGGCAGTGCTCAACATGATTCCCATTAAAATATTGAGCGTTAAAACAACAGTGGCTATTAATCCTAATATGCCTGAAAGTTCAATAGTTTCCATAAATAAGTTTCAGTATTTGCTCAAAGGTAAGTAAGTGCGTCATACATTTTCCTTTATAAAAGGAAAGATTAGAAATAAATATGGTTAAATCATAGGCTCTTCTTACATTTAAAAAAAGATAGAAGACCATGGAGGCAATAAGATGGGGTATGATAGGTTGTGGAGATGTCACAGAGCGAAAAAGTGGACCCGCATTTAATAAAGTACCTCAATCTAAGTTGATCGCAGTGATGCGTCGCGATGCAGTAAAAGTAAAAGAGTATGCTAATCGACATCAAGTTCCTTATTATTTTACAGATGCATCTGAATTAATTCATCATCCCGAAGTGGATGCTGTATACATTGCAACACCACCCAAGTATCATGAAGAGTATGCTATAGCTTGTATTGAAGCAGGGAAACCGGTTTATATTGAAAAGCCCATGGCATTGAATGTAGCTAGTTGTGCATTGATGGTAGAAAAAGCAGAGTCCCATCAAATTAAAATGGTGATAGCGCATTATAGAAGAGCATTACCTATGTTTTTGTATGTTAAAGAATTACTTGAAACGGGTGCGATAGGCAAAGTGCATTCTTGTGCAATAAACATGTTTAAATCGTCGTACCCTAATATAGGAGATGCTTCCAATTGGAGAGTGTATCCTGAATTTTCGGGAGGCGGATTGTTTTATGATTTAGCACCCCATCAAATTGATTTATTATTTTTCTATTTTGGAAAAGCGATTTCTTATAAAGGCGCTGCGGCCAATAGAGGTCATTTGTATCCAGCTGAAGATTTTGTGGAAGGCGAAATTTTATTTGAAAACGGGGTTCACTTTAAAGGCATATGGGATTTCAATGCTGATAAGGAAAGTGAAAAAGATGTATTTACAATACATGGATCCCATGGAACTATTTCTTTTCCTGTTTTTGGAAATGAAATTACACTTATGAAAAATGATGCAATACAAGTCATTCCCTTTGAGCCGCCTATGCATATTCAACAAGCGATGATAGAAAAAATTGTAGCTTATTTTTTAGGAAAGGGCAATAATCCTTGCTCTGCTCATGATGCCATTTTATCCATGCAAGTGATGGAAAGTTTTGTGTATGGAAAGGATTGCCTATTTTCAATGAAATAATCAGACGATATGACTAGATATTGTTTCGCATTAGACTTAAAAGACGATCTCAATTTAATAGCTGCTTACGAGGAGTATCATCGTTCTGTATGGCCAGAAATTATTCAATCTATTAAAGAAGCCGATATTAAATCCTTAGAAATTTACAGAGTCTCTAATAGATTATTTATGATCATGGAAACGGGGCCTGATTTTAGTTTTGAAAAAAAGGCCGAAGCGGATGCTCATAACCCAATGGTGGTTCAATGGGAAAAATTAATGTTGGAATATCAGCAAGCATTACCTAACGCTAAGCCTGGTGAGAAGTGGATGTTGATGGACAAAATATTTACTCTTTAATTTTATTTTATGAAAATCCTTTTAAATTGGGTTTTATTTATATTAGTGATAACAGTAAATGCGTTAGCTAATATTTTACCTATTAATGGCTACAATACTGGACAAATTTCAGGATTCTATCCTAATTATTTTGTTCCTGCAGGTTTTACATTTTCTATTTGGGGCGTTATATACTTGAGTTTTTTGGTGTATTCGATTGCCTATACTTATTATCAGGTGGGTAAAAACAAAGTGCCCGCCATTACTAATTATCTTGATAAAATATCTCCCTGGTATTGGGCTACTTGTATTTTAAATGCGAGTTGGATATTAGCTTGGCATTTTTTACAAGCAGAATTAAGTGTGGTCATCATGCTTGTATTTTTATTTTCTTTAATTCAAATTTTTAAATCTACTCGTACTATTGAAAAAGAGATGAATCTCATTACAAGGCTTAGTTTGGTGACTCCTTTTTCTATTTATATAGGATGGATTAGTGTTGCAACCATTGCAAATATGACTGCTTTATTAGTGAAGTATCAATGGACAGGAGGAGTGAATCCAATTTATTGGAGCGTCATTATGATTTTTGTTGCAGTGGTGGCAGGTGTATTTTTTATTCGACAATTTAAAAACATCGCATATCCATTAGTAATTGTATGGGCAATTTGGGGCATCAAAGCGGCACAGGGCGGAAGATCTAATTTGATTGAAACTACAACCATCATTGGTTTATTAATCCTTATATCACTTATAATTAAGTTAGCGATTCAAAAAATAATTTCTTTGAGAAATTAATTTTTACGAAGAAGTGGTTAGCTAAAAATTTGTTCTATAAATATCACCAAGGACATAGCAAGTACAAACCAACCAAATCCTTTTTTAAGTTTTGCGCCATCCATTTTTTTATTTAGAAAATTACCAGTGATAATACCTAGAGTGGCTAAGACAATGATGATGCTTAAAAACTTCCAATCAATTACCGTGTGACTAAGATCTCCTAAAAATCCTACGATTGATTTGATGCTGATGATAAATATAGAAGAAGCGATTGCTTTTTTCATGGGAAGTTTGCCTAATAACACTAAAGCCGGAATAATTAAAAATCCTCCTCCAGCGCCTACTATTCCCGTTAACATGCCTTCTGCTAAACCTACCAACATGAGCGTAAGTCCATATACAGGTAATACACCTTCCTCTTCTTTTTTATTTTTTCCTAAAATCATGGATAATGCAGAAACCAACATTAAGCTTGCAAAAAACAACATGATAAAACTGCTCTTGGTTAAAACGTTATTTCCAAAATGCAATAAAGAGGGGATTCCAGGTAAAATAAATTTTCGAGAAATAAAAACGCCCATGACAGAAGGGCCCCCGAAAACTAAAATAGTTTTGATATCTACCAAACCTTGCTTGAGCCTTGAAATGACCCCGGCGATACTACTAAATCCTACAACGCATAGTGAATAAGTAGTTGCTAATAAAGGATCTACATGAAATAAGTAGACCAAAACAGGCACAGTTAAAATGGAGCCGCCGCTACCAATCAAACCTAGTGAAATACCAATTAAAATAGAGGCAACATATCCAATCCACTCCATCTTTTACTAAATTTTTACAAACATCGTTAATCAATAGTACAAGTTATGTACTATTAGTCACTTTTTAATAATTTTATGCAAAAGTGATTTTTGTCACAGGATTCTCTAAATTTATATTAGATATTTGTAGCATAAAATATTGGCTCATATGAAATTGGAACAAATATATACTGGATGTTTAGCGCAAGGAGCTTATTACATTATGAGTGAGGGGGAAGTGGCTATTATAGATCCATTGAGAGAAGTAGATCCCTATATTCAAAAAGCAGCTTTAGATCATGCTAAAATTAAATACGTTTTTGAAACTCATTTTCATGCCGATTTTGTTTCAGGGCATATTGATTTAGCAAAAAAAACGGGAGCTAAAATTGTATATGGTCCTAATGCCGCTCCTGCTTTTGATTTTTATGCAGCCAAGGATGGGGAAGTGTTGACTTTAGGGAAGGTTAAAATAAAAGTAATTCATACGCCGGGTCATACCATGGAAAGTACTTGCTACTTGTTAATGAATGAAGAGGGAAAAGAAGTGGCATTATTTAGTGGAGATACTTTATTTATAGGAGATGTTGGAAGACCCGACTTAGCACAAAAAATAAAATCAGATCTCACGCAAGAAATTTTAGCAGGTTATTTATATGATTCTTTACGTCTTAAAATCATGACTTTGTCGGATGATATTATCATTTATCCAGCTCATGGTGCAGGCAGTGCTTGCGGTAAAAAAATGAGTAAAGAAACGCAGGATACTTTAGGCAATCAAAAGCAAACCAATTATGCTTTAGCGGCGGACATGACTAAAGAGGAGTTTGTTGCAGCAGTGTTAGACGGATTGGTAGCGCCTCCTGGATATTTTCCTTTAAATGTCATGATGAATATTCAGGGTTATGATAGTATTGATCAAGTGTTGGAGCGTGGGAAGCATGCTTTAAGTGTGGAAGCTTTTGAAACAGCAGCCAACGAAACGGGCGCTTTAATATTAGATACGCGTGATCCACAAATATTTGCGAAAGGTTTTATTCCAAACTCTATCAATATAGGAATTGATGGAAGTTTCGCACCATGGGTAGGAGCTATGATTCCAGATATTAAACAAGAAATATTATTAGTTGCCGAAGAGGGTCGCGAAACTGAAATTATTACAAGATTAGCAAGAGTGGGTTATGATTTTACTATTGGATATATCAAAGGTGGATTTTCTGCCTGGCAGCAAGCAGGGAAAGAAGCTGATACTATCACATCTATTTCGGCAGATGAATTAGTGGCGCTTCATCAAAAAGATAAAAGCATATACATTTTAGATGTACGCAAAGCTTCCGAATATAACAGCGAACATATTAAAGGAGCACAAAATGCACCACTTGATTTTATCAATCAAAGTATGGCTTCCATAGACAAAGATCAAACCTATTATGTGCATTGCGCAGGTGGATACCGTTCTATGATTTTTGCTTCTATACTTAAAGCGAGAGGATTTGATCATTTGATAGATATTAAAGGGGGATTTAAAGACATCAAGGATACCCAGCATTTTAGCATGACCGATTTCAAAATTCCTACGAGCTTACTTTTATAAATATTTTGTGGTTAGCATGCATTATTTACCTAATTTAATAGGACATAAATCATGCTTATGAAACTTCCATTGTCCGTTTTCAAAATTTTACTAGTTGTATTATTACCTTTTGAATTAATTGCTCAAAACGTAAATACAACTTCATTCAAGGTAAAAGGGTTAAAAGCTTATGTGGAAGTGATTAGAGACCAATGGGGAGTGAATCATATTTATGCCAAAAATGAATCAGATTTATTTTTTACGCAAGGATATTTAGCAGCGAAAGACCGTTTGTTTCAATTTGAAATTTGGAGAAGACAAGCTACTGGCACAGTGGCGGAAATTTTAGGAGCAAGAGAACTCAAAAGAGATATTGGCACACGTCTATTTAAGTATAGAGGTGATATGCAAAAAGAATTAGCACACTATCATCCTCATGGTGTACAAATTATTAATGATTATGTAAAAGGAGTTAATACCTATATTAATGAGATTAATAAAACGCCACAAAATTTACCTATTGAATTTAAATTATTAAAAATTCAACCTAAAACATGGACGCCAGAAGTAGTCATATCAAGGCATCAAGGGTTGTTGGGTAATATTAATCAAGAATTAGATTTAGCGCGCGCTGTTGATAAAGTAGGTATTCAAAAAGTAAAAGACATTGTTTGGTTTCATCCTAAGAGCCCTAATTTAAAAATGGATAGTACCATTGACGCTAGTTTATTACACCAAGATATTTTAGAACTTTACAACGCTTATCGCAAGGAGCTTAATTTTCAAAAATCAGATTTTGCAGAAGTGGATGAGGATAATGTTTTGAATCTTTTAAATAAAAAAAATCTTCCAGATTTGTTTTTACAATCACAAGAAATGGAAGGTAGTAATAATTGGATCATTAGTGGACAAAAATCAGCTAGCGGTTTTCCCCTATTAGCCAATGATCCACATCGTAAAATAGCTGCACCTTCATTAAGATATATTGTACACTTAGTAGCACCTGGCTGGAATGTGATTGGAGGAGGAGAACCTGAAATTCCGGGAGTATCTATTGGTCATAACGAAAAAGGAGCTTGGGGCTTAACTATTTTTGAAACAGATGGCGAGGATTTGTATGTGTACAATCTGAATCCTAAAAATTTACATCAATATTGGTATCAAGGGAAATGGGTGAATATGAAAATGATTCAGGATAGTATTGTGGTTAAAAATAGTGCGACTCAAAAAGTACAATATGCTTATACCCTTCATGGTCCTGTGACTTATATTGATTCAATCCATTTTAAAGCTTATGCAGTGAAGGCGGCTTGGATGGAGCCTGGTGGCGCTCCTTATCTAGCTTCTTTAAGAATAGATCAAGCTACTAACTGGGATGAATTTAGAAACGCTTGTACCTATAGCAATATCCCAGGAGAGAATATGATATGGGCAGATCCTCAAGGAAATATTGGTTGGCAAGCGGTAGGAATTATTCCTGTGCGAAAAAACTTTAGTGGCTATGTGCCTGTGCCGGGGGATGGTAGATACGAATGGTCCGGTTATTTACCCATTAAAGAACGTCCTTTTATGTTGAATCCGTCAAAAGGTTTTTTTGCCACTGCGAATCAAAATGTGACTCCCTCTGACTACCAACATTGGGATGCAATTGGATATACCTGGGCGGATCCATTTAGAGGAGATCGTATAAATCAAGTATTAACTAATAAAAATAAAGTGACTTTAGAAGATATGGGACATTTGCAAACAGATTATTTTTCTATCCCTGCCAGTAAAATAGTTCCTTTAGCCAAGAGTATAATATTGAAAGATGCACTTTCTAAAATGGCTTTTGAAAAATTAATGAATTGGGATTATGTGTTAGATCCATCCAGTATTGCTGCAGGCATTTATGCCATGTGGGAGAAAGAGATTGCAGCGGCTATGGCGCAACAATTTATTCCAAAAGAAGTAAGCACTCTCATTAGCTTTCAACTTACTACGATCATTCAATACTTACAATATCCCGAAAAATATTTTGGAGAAAATGCAATTCAAAAACGTAATGCTTTATTAGAGAAGTCATTTGAGAGTGCTATCCAGAAATTAAAAAATAAATTAGGGGTAGATATAGCGGGATGGCAGTATGGGCAAGAAAAATATAAGCATATCACTTTTCAGCATCCACTTTCCGATTTAGTAAGCGCTGACTTAAAAAATAAATTAAATATTGGGTCTTTACCTAGAGGCGGCAATGGCTCCACTCCTGGTTCTACGGGTAGTGCCGACAATCAATTAAGTGGTGCCAGCTTTAGAATTTTAATTGATACTAAAGATTGGGATAATGCTAAAATGATTAATACCCCAGGTCAATCTGGGGACTACAAAAGTCCATTTTATAAAAACTTATTTTCACTATGGGCGAATGATCAATATTTTCCAGCTTATTATTCCAAGAGCTTAATTTTAAAATCAAGTGCAGAACATGTGTTTTTGCAACCTAATTAATTTAAATAAGTGTACATTCACGTTAAAATATATGATATGAAATTGAATAGTTTGAGATATAGTTTTTTGACAATCATTTTTTTAGCATCTAGTTTTTTGGCTCAAGCACAAACCGCTAAAACGATCCATCAAATTGTAATTCAGTTAAACACGGCAGATACGAGTGCTTGGTCGTCTACGATTGGGAACATTAAAAATATACAAAAAATTTGGAGCACGAATTTGCAAATTGAAGTAGTGGTGCATGGCAAAGCCATAGATTTTTTAGTAAAGGATAAAACACATTTAGCAAAAGAAATTGAAGCTTTAACTAAAGACGGTATCCAATTTTCGGCTTGTGAAAATACAATGCGTAAACATGGTATTGATAAATCTGCTATTTTGAGCTTTGCGCAAACAGTCCCTTCTGGGGTGGTGGAAGTCATATCTAAACAAGAACAAGGTTGGAGTTATTTAAAAGCGGGCGTGAATTAATACCATCTTATTCTTGATTACTTATGAAAAAATGGTTCCGAGCAATTGCCTTTCTATTTATTGTTGGAGTGGCATTATGGAGAATGAGTAGCGACGATGCTATGATGCGTTCGCATGATAAAAAAGTGGCTAATTTAAAAGATAGTTCAGCTTGGGTAGGCGCTTCTCTTTATCAAATTCCATATCAATCCAAAGACGGACCCATAATTCAGTATGGCTATGAATTGGTCGCACATACTGCCAAGTATTTAGGACCCAAGGGGTCGGTGATGCAAATAACTAATGGAATGAATTGTCAAAATTGTCATTTGGAAGCCGGTACTAAACCCTGGGGTTTAAATTATGGCTCTGTGTATTCAACCTATCCAAAATTTAGGGAGCGTTCTGGTTCCTTGGAAACTATTCACAAGCGAATTAATGATTGCATTCAAAGAAGTTTAAATGGGAAAGCATTAGATACGAATTCTAAAGAAATGAATGCGATCTATGCTTATATCCAATGGCTAGGTAAGGATGTTGTAAAAGGAAAAAAAGTGAAAGGGTCGGGTATAGAAATTTTACCTGTATTATCTGTAGCAGCCAATCCTCAAAAAGGAGCGATAGTATATTCGGTACAATGTCAAAAGTGCCATGGCGCAATAGGGCAGGGTGAAATGAATCCGGATGGGGTAATGTATATGTATCCTCCTTTATGGGGCCCGCATAGTTATAATGATGGTGCGGGAATCAATCAACTTTCCAAATTAGCTGGGTTTATTAAAAACAATATGCCTAATACTGTTAATTATCATCAGCCTACTTTGAGTAATGAAGATGCTTGGAATGTAGCTGCATTTATTAATTCACATGAGAGACCCCAGTTTGACAAATCAAAAGATTGGCCAATACTAGCAACAAAACCATTTGACTATCCTTTTGGTCCATATGCTGATACTTTTTCGGTAGCACAACATAAGTATGGCCCTTTTGCTCCTATACAACAAGATCAATGGAGTAAGGCGACAAAAAAATAGCCTTGCATTTTTCATGCAAGGCTATTTTAATAAGTAAGAATATTTAATTTCTTACTTATTAAAGATCCAAATCTTTATTTCTTTTTCTCTATGTCTTTATTTAATTCATCAATGTCTACAGGTCTTTCGGTATTGTCACCTAACAAATATTTAGAGAAATAATCGGCAGTTCTCCAAAACCAATATTCATTCATGTCCCCAAAACCGTGACGTTGTGTGGGCAAAATTAACATGTCAAAACGTTTGTTAGATTTGATTAATGCATTCACCATACGAATGGTATTGGAAGGATGAACATTATTATCAATTTCACCATGAATCAATAATAATTTTCCTTTTAAGTTTTTAGCGATGTCTGGATTTTTATCAATCATATAACTAAAAGTGGTATCACCTTTATCTGAAATATTTTCCTTCACGCCATTATGTTTTTCACTCCACCATCTGTTGTAAACAGCGTTGTCATGATTACCTGCATTACTTACTGCTACTTTAAAAATGTCTGGATATACTAACATAGCTGCAGTGCTCATAAATCCACCTCCACTATGTCCGTGAATACCTGCTTTGTCTCTGTCAATAAAATTATATCTATCAGCCAATTGTTCAATAGCTACTTTTCTATCAGCTAAACCATAGTCTCTTAAATTTCCATATCCATAGTTGTGATACCATTTACTACGAGCAGGATTACCACCACGATTACCTGTAGTCACCACTATAAAACCTAATTGAGCTAATCGATCAATACGATCCATGCCCTTACTAAAGCTTTTATTCACCGATTCTGTTTGAGGACCAGGGTATACATATTCTATAATAGGATATTTTTTAGTGCTGTCAAAATCATAGGGCTTATACATTACGCCAAAAATATCTGTGATACCATCGTCTGCTTTTATTTTAAATGTTTCTGGAAATTTATAACCTGCAGCAAACAAAGAACTTAAATCGGCAGTTTCTAAATCCATTAATTTTTTACCTTCTCCATTGTATAAGCTAGATACTGGTGTCGTATTTACGCGAGATGAATTATTTACAAAGTAGCTTCTTTTGTCATTCATGCTAAAGCTGTGATCAAAATTACCTGGGTTTAATAATTGTAAACCAGATCCATCAAAATTCACTTTATATAAATGTAAATAGTAAGGATCTTCTTTTGTATTGCCATTTACATTTTCATGCCCACTACCTGAAAAATACACTACACGCTTTTCTTCGTCAATAGAAACAATATCTTCCACATGCCAAGGGCCTTGTGTTATTTGATTTTTTACCTTGCCTTCTTTATCATGTAAGTATAAATGAGCCCAACCATCGCGTTCGCTCCATTCAATAATTTCTTCGCCATTTTTTACCAAGCCTGGTTTTTTAATTTCAACATAAGTATTTAAACTTTCTTCAATTAAAGTTTTAACTGTGCCAGTAGTAACGTCTACCACTACTTGATCAATTTTTTTCAAATCACGACTGGTACGAGATAAATAAAATTTATCATTGGTACCTAACCAAATAGAGGGTCTAAATTCATCATCACGTGCGTTTGCATTAGGTGTTTTATTGTAAACCGAAACGTCTTGGTCTTTAAATAAAGAAACATCTATTTCTTTGTAATTGTGTGTTGTCATATCTACTAACATCAAATGATCCATAGGCGCTTCTTTTTCACCTGGCATCCAATATTTGTAGGTTTCTAATGTAGGTCTAGGTTCTGCGATGCTATTGATCACCCACAAATCTTTTACTTTACGATTGTCTACTTTAGTGATTACTAAATGTTTGCCATCTTCGCTCCATAAAGCCCCTACAGGTTTTCTTTTATTTTTATTTTTCTCAGCATCAATGTTTGTCTCTCCACCACCACCTAAAGCACCTTCACCATGCCAACTAAAATTTTGTATGCCATCTTTTGAAATGGCATGCTCTACAATAGAACTGTCATCTTCATTTTTAAGCGCCTTTTCATAACTTTCTCTATCCATGTAAAACAAGTTGTAGTTTCTTCCAAACACAATTGTTTTTTCATCTGGAGAAATGTTAGCCCACATTGGCTTTCTTTTTGGCTTTTTAAAACCCACCAATTCAGTCAATTGTTCGGTCACTAAATTGTATTCAAAATAAAATGTCTTTTTTGCTTTTTCAGCTTTCGCATCTTTTTTACCGCCTTCTTCTTTGGCGATCTCTAAAGTACTTTTTACTTCAAATTGAATTGAGTTTTCATCCTTAATAAATTTCAAAGAATCAATGGGCAAATGTTGACCATCAAATGGATCTTTAATAATTTTAGTTATTTCTGCTGCAATTTTATCCTTATTAAACATTACCTTTTTTTCATTTTTGGTAGGATCCACAATTATCCATTGTTTTCCTTCACTAGTTTCATAAGTGTACCAAAAACGGTTTGATAATTTTAACCAATGTGGCTCCACAGATAATGAAAAAATCATTTTATCCAATTTCTTTGGAGAAAATCGAGCCGCCATAGCATAGTTTGCTTTTTGTTGGCTCATTGCCATAAAGGGCAATAAAAGAAGTAGAAGTTGTAAATATTTACGCATAATATAATTTTGAGTAGAGAAAGTTAAGAATTCTGTAGTAATCTACCTATTAGCAAGGCATTTTTTTGATAAATGGAAATTCCCTTTTTGAGACACTTTTTCAGAAAGGGCAATTCTATCAGATAACCACTCATTTATATGAAATTTGTTTTAAATTGAGAAGGCGTCAATGTCTATTTAAGCCTTGTCTCTCGGTTTCTTTATATAATTAAATATTAATAATATGTATATGAAAAGTACGTATCACAAAATTGTACTACCTATATTTTTGTTGGGATGTAGTTTGATCTCTCAGGCCCAATTTAAAGCCACTTATACCACTCCCTCTTATAACGATGCTACCCGAAATGCACGCATCCAAAAAACATTTCCAGTCATTGAGAAGATGTATCAAGAATATGCTGAAAAAAATCATTTTCCTGGTTATGCTTTTGGAATAGTGGTGGACGGTGAATTGGTTTTTAAAGGCAGTGGAGGGTATGCTAATTTGGAAGAAAAAATCCCGGCAACTTCTACCTCTATGTTTAGGGTGGCATCCATGTCAAAGAGTTTTACGTCTATGGCCATTTTACAATTAAGGGACGCAGGTAAATTAAAATTAGATGATCCTGTTGAAAAATATATTCCCTCCATAAAAGGCCAAGGATTGACTAAAGATGCAGCTCCCATCACCATTCGACATTTACTAACTCATAGTGCTGGCTTTCCAGAGGACAATCCCTGGGGGGACAGGCAACTGGCTGTGACGGAAGAAAATTTAATCTCCTTCATTCAAAAAGGCATTTCATTTTCTACTGCTACTGGGTTGGAATATGAGTATAGTAATTTAGGTTTTACTATGTTGGGATATATCATCCATAAAGTGTCGGGACTTCCTTATGATGTATACATTGAAAAAAATATTCTAAAACCATTGGGAATGCAAGGCACCACTTATGAATATAGTAAAGTGCCTGGTACTTTATTAGCCAATGGCTATAGATACATCAATAACCAATGGAGAAAGGAAGCGTTATTGCATAATGGAATTTATGGATCTATGGGAGGCATGATTACCTCTATTGATATGTTTAGCAAATATGTTGCTTTACATGAAATGGCTTGGCCTGCTCGAAATGATCAAGAAACATTTCCTATTAAAAGAAGCAGTATTAGAGAAATGCATCAGCCTGCAAAATTTATTTCTTTAACCACTCCCTACACTTATATGAGTGGCAGAAAATTAACTACTACAAATAGCTATAGTTATGGACTTAATTGGATGAATGACGCCGACAATCGTATTAGTATTGGGCATAGTGGCGGCCTGCCTGGCTTTGGGAGCAATTGGAGATTTCTGCCAGAGTATGGTATAGGCGTTATTTTGTTTGCCAATGTTACTTATGCACCTACATCCGTATTAAATATTTCTATATTAGACACGATCGTTCAATTGGCGCAATTAAAGCCTAGAGCAGTATCCGTTTCACCTATATTAATGCTCAGACAAAATGAATTAATTGCATCGTTACAAAATTGGAATCATCCTGCTTCTATTTTTGCAATCAACTTTTTTGATGATTACCCCAAGGAAATGTTATTACAACAAAGCGCAGATTTATTCAAACAAGTGGGTAAAATTATAAATGTAAATCCTATGTCTGCAGACAATCAAATGAGAGGGTATTGTATTATTGACTGTGAAAAAGGACAACTCAAATTATCATTTACATTGAGCCCAGAAAATCCGGCACTCATACAAGAATATCATTTGACAAAAATTACGCCTTAGTTTTTTCCTTAGATTTTTACTCCAAATACTTTGACAGCTTCTTTTTTTGAACATTATTTTTCAAATATTTTATGAAATGGAATAAGCAAAATAGCTGGGTCGATATTTTTTTATGGAGCAATCATTTTTATGGGCTTTGTGCTATTGCTTTAGCAAGTGAAACTTCTTATACGCTCTTACAACATCCGTTAACATTTTTACAATTATGTTTTATTTATGTAAGCACCCTTTTATATTACACTTATGCTTATGTGATAGCCTCTCAAAAAGCAATAATTTCCCCCAGAGTTATTTGGTATCAAACGAATAAAAATTATTTATTCATACGACAATGTATTTTGGTTATTGTCATTGTCTATCTTGGCTTTTTTAAATTAAATATGGGGACTATTGTTCTTTCATTGAGCCTCGCAAATAAGTTGATACTTGGTAGTGCATTGTTTGTTTCTTTATTATACTATTCTCCAATGAAAGCTTATCCCCTCAAGGATTTGCGCCATTGGGGCATTGTTAAAAGCCTAAGCATTGCTTGGGTTTGGGCTATTGTCACTGTCTTAATGCCTTTGCTAATGAACTCGTCTATTGAACTCATTGGCAAAAGTTTTAGTGTATTTTATTTTACTCATATTTTTATTTTCATTTTAATCCTTGCCATTTTATTTGATAGTAAGGATGTAGAAAAAGACCAACTACAATCTACACATACCATCGCTTTGACATTAGGGATCAAAAAAATGATTCAACAAATCATATATCCTTTAGTGGCTTTGTATTTTATGCTGCTTGTTGGGATGCGACAATTTTATTCGCAACCAAATATATTTGGAGTATTGTCCTGCATCCCAATTTTATATTTAATCCTACTTTGTCAGCGTATTCCAAAAATGAATTCGATGCATCAAAATATATTCTTTATTGACGGGTCCATTTTTCTTAAAGCCCTACTGGGATTGGGTTTAGCCTATTTTTATATTTGAATCCCATAGTGACAGGCCATTAGGATTATTCATATATCAAAATTAATATGTTAAATCGTTGTTTTGATGTAAATTCGCCACTTAATTCGCAAATAAACTTTTTAATAAAATGGAGTCACAAAAAATTAAAAAACAAGCTATTATCCGCAAAGTGGTTATTAGTATATTATTAGTAGTAGCCGTATATTTTGGAGGTCGTAAAGTGGTGTTTTCTATGACCCATGAAACTACCGATAATGCTCAAATTGAAACTTCTATTGTCCCTGTTATTACCCGAATTGCCGGATATGTGAAAACATTACAAGTAAAGGATTATGATTCAGTGAAGCAAAATCAATTGCTAGTGGAATTAGATGATGCCGAGTTGAAAATGCAGTTAGAAGAGCAAAAAGCAGATTTGCAGCAAACCATCGCAGAAGTGTCTAATGCGAAAGCGCAATTAGAAAATGCCATCCTTTCATTAAAAAACAATAAAGGGGTTATTGATTTAAAAAATATCAGATTAAAAAAAGTGAACACAGATTTATCTCGTGATCAAAATTTATTCAAAGAACAAGCCATTACCAAGAAGCAATTAGAAGAAAGCGAATACCAATTATCTGCTGCTACTCAGGAAGCTGCGAATGCGCAAACTGAATATGCTACAGCGAATAACAGAATTGCCGTTTTAAAAGAAAATGTGAATAGAGCTTTGGCCATGATTGACATTAAGAAAACTAAAATAAAAGAAACTGAACTTAAATTATCATATACTTCTATTGTAGCAACGGGATCTGGAAAAATAGGGAAGAAAAATATTGGCGTTGGACAATTTGTACAAGCAGGCACTCCTTTATTTTCTATTGTAAATGATAGCAGCTATTGGATAGTTGCGAATTTTAAAGAAAGTCAATTAGATGCTTTGTATGAAGGCAAAAAAGTAAAAATCAGAGTTGATGCATTCCCAGATTTAGATATAGAAGGTGCTATTGAAAGTTTAAGTGAAGCTACAGGTGCCAAGTTTTCATTATTGCCTCCTGATAATTCTAGTGGAAACTTTATTAAAGTGACTCAACGTATTCCTGTAAAAATTGCGATTCAGCAACAACCAGCACTTAAAAATAAATTAAGAGCAGGCATGAGCGTATTTATCACCGTTGACAAATAGTATACATGGCAACGCCTAAAGGATTCGCTCAAGCAATCATTGTTATCACGACTGTATCAGCTGCCATTATGGAGTTGATAGACACTTCTATTGTGAATGTGGCGCTAAATGATATTTCAGGAAGTTTAGGCGTGAGTATTGAAGATGTGAGTTGGGTAATTACTGCTTATGCTATTGCGAATGTGATCATCATACCTCTTACCGGATTTTTAGCCGAATATTTTGGTCGTAAAAATTATTACATCGTTTCGATGATCATATTTACGGCTTCTTCTTATTTGTGTGGTCAATCAGATAGTTTAATTGAACTCATTATTTGGCGATTTGTACAGGGGATAGGAGGCGGAGCCCTTTTATCTACTTCGCAAGCTATTTTATTTGACGCCTTCGAACCTAAGGATCGTCCAATGGCAGCGGGTTTATTTGGAATGGGTATTGTATTAGGTCCCACTTTAGGCCCCACTTTAGGCGGTTGGATTATTGAGCATAATAGTTGGCCTCTTATATTTTTAATTAATATTCCCATTGGAATTATTGCTACTTTTTTAGCCTTCACTTTTATTGATAAAAAGGAAGGAGAAGGAAAGGGGAAAGATGCTATAAAAATTGATTACACAGGTATTATGCTATTGATGGCGGGTATTGGCTGTTTGCAATATGTACTAGAGAGGGGAGAATCGGAAGAATGGTTTAATAGCGAAACCATCCGTTATTGTTCAGGAATTGCGTTTATTGGTTTGATTTCATTTGTACTTTATGAATTAAATATCAAACAACCAGCGGTGAATCTAAGAGTATTAAAAAATAGAAACTTAGCCTTTACTACCATATTTACTTTTGTAGCAGGCTTTGGATTATTTACTTCGGTATTTGTGTATCCCGTTTTAGCTCAAAGAGTGATGGGTTTTACTGCTTTTGAAACAGGAATATCCTTATTGCCTCCTACACTGGCCGGAGTTATTATGATGCCTATTATTGGCAAGCTCATGAGTAAAGGAGTGACACCCATTCCATTTGTTATTGTAGGATTTAGTTTGTTTTCGGTTTATGCTTTTTATAGCGCAACAATGCCACCGGATGCAGGAAAATGGGATTTCTTTTGGCCATTATTAATCAGAGCTTTTGGAATTTCAATGAGTCAATTACCATTAATAAACCAAGCGGTCGTGGGATTGGCACCTAAGGATTATGCAGCAGGTATTTCTTTAAATAATATGATTCGTCAATTAGGAGGAGCATTTGGAATTGCGATTGCTAATAATTATGTAGCTCAACAATATTTCAAACACCGTACTAATTTAGTATCTAATTTACCATCAGGCGGGACTCAATGGAATGAACGCGTGAATGCGATCTCGCAGGGTATTATTGCAAAAACAGGTGATATACATGGTGCCACACAGCGTGCGTATAAAATGATAGATATGTCCGTGGACAGACAGGCTTACTACTTATCTTATTTAGATACTTTTAGATTAGTAGGTATCTTTTTTATAGTAGTGATTCCACTTGTTATGTTTTTGAGAGTTAAAAAAACGACCGACCCTTCTGCTGCTGCAAAAGCTGCTGCAGAGGCACATTAAATAGGATTAAAGCAAATGCTTTTAAAAAAATGAGTATGAAAAAAATTATTATTATTCTGTTGATGACTGTTGCAATGTTTCAAAATAGTCATGCACAAAATTTAGTCAATGGAGAGTTGAGAAATTTAATGCTACAATCCTTAAGTACTTTTTCTAAAGTCAAAGAGGTGCAACAATCTGTGCAACTAGCAGAGGATAGATTAAAACTAACCCAACTAAATCAATATCCAGATGTAACATTGGATGCAAGCTATGCGTATGTAAAACCTAAGATTGAAGTGGCATTTGGTGAGAAAACATTTCAATTTGCACCCGAGCACAATGTATCCGCGGCGGTAAATGCTAATTACATTTTATTTGATTTTGGAAGATTGAAAGCCAATATTGAAAGATCTAAAAATGAATTACAGGCGGCGCACCATATAGCAGAGCAATTGAAAGTAAGTTTGTTTACTCAAATTAGTCAAGTGTATTTTCAAGTAGTATTTGCTAAAAAAGCAATTCAAATTCAAGAACAAGTATTACAATTATTAAATGAGAATAAATCTATTTTAGAAGTGCAATTAAAAAATGGAAATGCAATTCAATTAGATGTATTAACTATACAATCTAAAATTGATAATGAAATCAATAAAAAAATTGACTTAGAGACTAATTTAAAAAAATTATTGAACTTATTAAATTACGCAACGGGTATTAATACAGTGAAAGAAGGTACGCTTCAAATTGCTTTAAAAAAATACACTTTAGAAGAGGCTATACAACAAGCGGTTCAACATAATCCCACTTATGCAGTAGCGAAAGATAGAGTAGAAGTTTCTAAATCGGAAGTGGCAATTAGTAAATTAAGTGAAAAGCCCATCGTAGGTTTAAAAGCTAGCATGGGTTCTCGAAATGGATACCTGCCAGCGATTAGTGACCCAAGGTTTAATTATAATGCAGGTATTGGGTTTTCCTTCCCCTTGTTTAATGGAGGTAAAACCAAACAACAAATTAAAATACAGGAACTTAATTTGTCTTTAACTGAAACCAATGTAAGCTCATTGCTTTCTGAATTAGAAAAAGATATTACAGCCGCTCTTATTGATATTGAAAGCAATGAAAAAAGAATTAAGAATGCTGCGACTCAAATTGAACAAGCTGCCTTAGCTCAAAAATTAAGTGTAAGCAAATTGAAAAATGGCACGGCCACTCCATTGGAAATCACTTCAACGAATGCCGATTATCAACGTGCTTTATTAAATCAATTACAATTTCAATTTCAATTATGCAATGCACAATTGGAATTGATTAAATTAACCGGAATTAATTTAATTGACTAAAAGTCGCCGTAAGCTTTAGCTTTCATTAATATTGTCTCGTTTTTGCTTACTGTTTTCAAATACACAGAAGTCGCTGATAATTTTTTCCATTCCGGATCACTTTGAAAAGTTTTCCAATGTGCGTCTCTGTCTGTCATATTATTAAAGCTGGTCATATAAATTAAATTGGGAGTTCGACTACCTGTAATTGCTTTAGAATAAAAAATGGCATTAAAATTTAATCTTTTAAATAAAGCAATTTCTCCCCCTTCATTAAACATATGTATTTTTCTTAAGTGCATATCCTCTGTGGCGCTTTCGTAACTACGATATTCAAAAATTCGATCAGCAGATTTTAATAAATCAGATTTTGTTTCATACTGAGGCTGCATTTTGAAGGCCTTTGTTAAAATGCTTTCAATTCTGAAATAAGGCAAGCTGCTATCTTTATTATCTAAATGAATTAAAGCATCTTCACCCATGGGATCTATTTTTTCAATGCTTGCGTCTAATTGATCTAACTGTTGTAATGACTTTAAAGGAATCCAAACAAAAATGCGCTTATCACTACTTGTATCGTTTCCATTAGGGGCAAAGACGCCTACTTTTTTGATGCCAGATTGATGTAAGAAAGGCAAATAAGTATTTTCTAAATACTGATCAATATGATTCAATTGATCTACCGAACTACAGTGGTATATCTTAATCCAATAATAATCGCGAGGAGTAGCCGCTTTAGTGGGAAGATAAGTCACTGCTAATAGACAGGTTACCATGAAGATAAATACATACTTTTTCATAAGATAGATTTCGTTAAATGTGATTTCAAATGTAGGCCATAATTAAAATTTCCAATCATTTTTTCATAGAATCTTCTTTATTTATCATTTTGAAGAATTATATTTAATTATAATTTGATCATGCTATGCAAAAAACGAAACAAGACCTTCTGCCTTTTATATTAGTAACCTGTTTATTTTTCCTTTGGGGCTTTGCCCATAACCTAGATCCTATATTAATTCCTCATTTAAAAAAGTCGTTCACACTTAC
>Ga0214919_10002056_pt1 | contig 32099 bp, 27 predicted proteins | sample LL1503_MetaG_FD_177994 | JGI IMG/M metagenome (GOLD analysis project Ga0214919, IMG submission 177994) | Freshwater microbial communities from Lake Lanier, Atlanta, Georgia, United States - LL-1503 | ecosystem: Environmental > Aquatic > Freshwater > Lake | place: USA: Georgia | collected... | reverse complement strand
CGCACGATTGGGTGCAAATATGCAAACACGCCGACATCTGGGGTGACGCCGCATGCACCGGTATCGAGCCGATTTGACGCGGGCCATCAGGGTATGGAGGGGAAAAAGCGCAGCATCACGCCATCGTCCCTTTGGTAAGATGAAATCAACCCAAACAAGGAGTGATCATGGCTTTATATGAATTGCGCACCTACACAGTGATTGTGGGGAAAATGTCTGAAGTCGTTTCTATTTACGGAACCGAGGGATGGGCGGCACTGGAAAAGCACCCTAAAAAATTGGTTGGCTATTTCACCGGGGATGTGGGCGCATTGAATCAGCTCATTCACGTTTGGAAGTTTGATGACGACGCCGACCGGCGCGCATTTTGGGCGGGTATTTACGCCGATGCTGCATTCATGGCATTTGCCGCTAAATTGCGCCCCATGATCTTGTCGCAAGAAAATAAACTCATGATGGCGGCCCCCTGGGGACCTCACCCATGAGCGTGGATCACCCCTCAGGGAACACCACCGCCCACCACGTGCTGCAAGGCTTCAATGATTTGGGCCTTGATTATTTGTTTTGCAACCTCGGTACCGACCACGCACCTTTGATCGAAGAAATGGCGCGATGGCGCCAAGCGGGGCGAAAGTTTCCCAAAACCGTTTTGTGCCCGCATGAAAACACAGCGGTCCACATGGCTGCAGGCTATGCGCTGGCCACAGGCCAAGGCCAAGGCGTCTTGGTCCATGTGGATGCAGGCACAGCCAATGCAGCGATGGGCATTCACAATATTTCCAAGGCACGCTTGCCCTTGATGCTCATGGCAGGGCGCGCACCTTACACCTCGCATGGCGAACTGCCAGGTACGCGCGACACGTTTGTTAACTTTGTCCAAGAGCCCTATGACCAGGGTGGCTTGGTGCGCCAATATGTGAAGTGGGATTACAACATGCCATCTGGTGTGATTGCCAAAGAGGCCTTGCGCCGAGCCCACAGCGTGATGCAAAGCGATCCCAAAGGACCGGTCTACATGACCTTTGCGCGCGAAACATTGACCGAGCGCTGGCGCGACGAGCAGTTGCATGATTTCCCGGTCCAAACCTATGGGCCAACGCCCGCGCTGGGCACCGACCCTGAGGCCATAGAGCAAGTGGTTGATCGATTGTTGTCGGCACACAGCCCCTTGATCATCACGTCTTACAGCGGCCGCAACCCGGCCACCGTTGCTGTGCTGGATGCCTTGGCACGCTTGGGCGGCATTCGGGTCATTGAGTGCAATGCCGTGGACCTCAATATCCCCCACGATTCACCTTGCTTCGGTGGGTTTGTGCCGGGCGCACATGTGGCGCAGGCCGATGTGGGATTGATCGTGGATGTGGATGTGCCCTGGATTCCCCGCGATACCCCACTCAACCCACAAACATGGTGGGCCCACATCGATGTGGACATCGATAAACGCAGTTACCCCATGTGGAGTTTTCCGCGCCACTTGAAGATGCCAGGTGACAGCCACCGCATCTTGGCGCAAATACTGGCACGCTTGCAGCAGCGCCTGAACCCAGCGTTCACCCAGGCAGCGCAAGCGCGCGTGGCGCAATTGGCCCAGGAGAGTCAGCAGCGACAGCAACGTGCCATCAGCCTGGCCAGTGACCCGGGTCAGTTGGGACAAATCAACCCCCACCATCTGTGTGCCGCTGTGGCCAGCGCCATACCCGCGGATGCCATCGTGCTCAACGAAGCCATCCGAAATGCACCTGTCGTGGCCATGCAAGTGCCACGCACAGTGCCAGGATCGCACGTGGGTTTGGCCGGTGGTGGTTTGGGCTTTTCGGCCGGTATGGCCTTGGGAATCAAGTTGGCCAAACCTGATCGCTGTGTGGTGGCTTTCTCAGGTGATGGGTCGTTTTACTTTGGCAACCCGCAATCGAGCATGGCCGTTTCCAAGCAATATGGGCTGCCCATTTTCACCATCGTGCTGGACAACGGCGGGTGGGCGGCGGTCAAAGAGGCCACTTTGCGCGTGTTTCCTGAAGGCGTGGCCAAGGCGACCCAGGCCTATGAAGCCCATCTGGCCCCTGACATGAACTTTGCCATGGTCGCCCAAGCAGCTGGCGCCCATGGAGAATGCGTCAGCGATCCAGCCGAAGTGGGTGCTGCCATTGCACGGTGTCTGGCGGCGGTGGCGCGTGGCCAAAGTGCTTTGCTGCAGGCCAAAGTCACTCGGTTGTGATGCCAGTGCGCCTTTTGCGGGAAGCAGATGATTCATTTTTTAACCAACGGAGCTGTACATGATTCAAACATGCATTCGAACCTTTGTGACATTGATGCTGGGATTTGGTTTGGTCTTGGCCCAAGCGGCAGACCCCAAAGAAGCCGCTGAGCCTGCGGTCAAAAAGTCGGACTCAGGTATTTGCCATGACAAAACCAGCGCCAGTTATGTCAACACCAAAAAGTTCACCCCCTTTAAAAGCCTGGACGAGTGCGTCAAAAGCGGCGGCACATTGCCTGCCAAATCCGCGGCGGCAGCAGAGCCTTTGGTCAAAAAGTCTGATGCCGGCATTTGTCACGACAAAGCCAGCCCCAGTTTTGAGCGCACCAAAAAATTCACCGAGTTCAAGACCCTGGATGAATGCGTTAAAAGCGGTGGCAAGTTACCCGGTGGTAAATGAGCTTTAACTTTTTGGGGTACCCAGCAATGCATCGAGTTGTTTGGACAGCCGATGCACTGAATCGGCCAAGGCCTTGAGTTCTTGCTCGCGCAGCAGGTCTACTTTTTGGTGCAGCAATTCGATCTCTAATTCGGCTTTGACATTGATTTCATAGTCGTTATCGGCACGCCGACGGTCGGTCTCGGCCAAGCGGTTTTGACTCATCATGATGGCCGGTGCGGTGTACGCGGCCTGAAAAGACAGCATCAAATTCAGCAATATGAACGGGTATGGGTCCCAAGGTGATGAGGTTTGTGTGTTCCATGCGATCCAAACCATGATCAAGGAACTTTGGATGATGATGAAACGCCACGAACCCACGGTGGCCGCCACTTTGTCTGCAACCTTTTGTCCCCAAGTCAGCTGTGGCGGTGGCTCTTCCACGGGCACAGTCACAGACAGTTTATTTCTTCGGTGAATTTTCCGGTGCTTTCGCAAGTTGTGCAGCAAATGCTGTTCTTCGTGGGTCAAATTGGGCGGTGGACTGGTTTGTGAAGTGGGCATGGCAGAGGTCCAGGTGGTGTTGCAAGGCTGAAGCAATCTAACTTAGCACATGCCAGGGTAAGGGCTGGTTCATGGGCTTTGCCAGCGAGGCAAATATATTTCGTCCATCGCCTGTGGGGGGCGTACATTAGAACCACCCACCTCGGAAGTGTTTTCCGCTCATTTAAGAAAGTTCACATGATTCAATGGCCTGCTCAAACTGAGCCCGTAATTTGGGGTGCTGTCGCTGGCGCTGTGATTTTGTCGGTGGTGGGTTTTAGCTTTTCCGGTTGGCAAACAGCCAGCCAATCCCAAGCCATGGCCAGTGTGAAGGTGGCCACTGCCTTGACCAGTGCATTGGCACCGGTTTGCGCCTTGGCGTTCAAACAAGACAGTAAATTCACTGCCAACATGGTGGAGTTGAAGAAGACCGATGAATGGTCACGCAGCAACCTGATTGAAAAAGGTGGCTGGGGCAAAGTTCAGGGCGGACAAGATTTGAGCCCTGAGGCCGCGCGTGCTTGCGCATTGATCCTGATACCAGCCTGATTTTCCTTCGAGCTTGCTTCACGCCGCCGTGGCGTGAAGCAAGCTCGCTTGAGACGAGCCTCCCCACGCCGAGTGGTTCACTCACAGGGATCAAATGCTCAAACCGCCCAGCGATTTACCACCGTCCACAAACAGCGTTTGACCGGTGATGAAGTGGGTCTGGGGTGACGCCAAAAAAGACACTGCATGCGCGATTTCGTCGGGGGATGCAGCTTTGCCACGTGGCTCCAATGCCTCCCATTGCGCAAACATCTCTGGTGGTGCGGATCGCGTCATGGGTGTGTCGGTGAATCCGGGTGCGACAGAGTTGACGGCAATTTCTTTGTCGCGCAACTCCATGGCCATGGCGCGGGTAAGCCCGATCACGGCCGATTTGGAAGCCACATAGTGGGCAAAGCGGGTACCACCCAAGGCGCCTCGAGAGGAAATCGTCACGATGCGCCCACCGGCCACCATGCGCCGGGCCGCTTCTTGCGCGGGGATGAACGTGCCCACCACATTGACCTGCAGCATTTGTGTGAATGCAAGCTCAGTCAAATCCAAGAATCGCGCATCGTTGTAGATGCCTGCAGCACAGACCATGACATCCACCCGGGGATGGGTTTGCATGGCTTGGTGCACGCTGTCACGGTCGCACACATCGGCCACGGCCGCACTTACCACGAGACCTTGTTGTGTCAAGGGCTGCAGGGCCGCATGCAAAACGTCGGCTTGGCGGTCCATGGCGACCACATGAAATCCATCGTGGGCCAGTCGCTTGGCAATCGCCAAGCCAATGCCTTGTGCGGCACCGGTGACAAATGCAATGGGTGTTTTATTCATGGCAGGTCCAATACGCGCCCGGGGTTGAGCAGGCCAAAGGGATCAAAGTTGTGTTTGAGTTGCTTCATGATGCCAATATCCGCCGCTGAACGGCAAAGGTGCAAATGGGGTTTTTTGGCAAAACCGATGCCGTGCTCACCGGATATGGAGCCGCCCAAAGCCCCAATGGTGCTGTGAACCAACTCGGTGACTTTTGCCTTGAGCACAGGGTCAGTGGTCACACCCACCACCAAATGGAGGTTGCCATCGCCCAGATGCCCATAGGTTTGGGTTTGGGTCAAATCCAAAGAACGCAACTGCGTGTGAATTCCATCGACCCACACTGGCATATCGGCGATGGGCAGGCTGACATCAAAGCCCGCCCAGGGCGACACGGCTTGGGCCGCTTCACCTGCCGCCTCTCGGATGGACCAAATGGCCTGTGCATCGGCCATCGACCGAGCCAACACCATCTCGCAGGCAGGGTGTTGGTCAGAAAACCCACTGAGCGCATCCAAAAAGAGCGCTTCATCGGGTGCGCTGTCCATGCCCATCGCTTCCACCAGCACCACATGGGTACCAGACAAGTTCAAGCCGGGTGGCCCCCGCTTGAGTTTGCCCACTGAAAAATCAAAAAAGTCTCGCCACATGACTTCAAAGCTACTCAACCTGGGACCCAGTCGATTTTTGCAGTGCCATAACAAGTCTGTGACCGCACCAAAGCCGTCCAAAGAAATCAGTGCCGATTGCCTTGCACAGGGCAAAGGTTCAAGGGCCAACACCGCACGTGTGATCACGCCCAGGGTGCCCTCGCTGCCAATGAAAATTTGTTTGGTGTCAAAGCCCGCGTTGTCTTTGATGGCTTTTCCCATGCGGTTGATCAGGGTCCCGTCTGCCAGCACGACTTCCAGGCCGCGCACGGATTGGCGTGTCATGCCATAGCGCAACACCCGGTTGCCCCCCGCATTGGTGGCAATCAATCCGCCAATGTGGCAAGAACCGCGACTGCCAATATCAACCGGGAAAAAAAGATATTTTTCTTCCACCGCCTCTTGTAAGGTTTGCAGGCAAACCCCTGCTTGCACAGTGGCGGTGCTGCTGATGAGATCGATCTCTTCAATCTGATTCAAGCGTTCCAGCGATAGCACCACCTCGCCAGCTTGCGGGACACAAGATCCAACCAACCCCGTCATGCCGCCTTGAACGACCACGGGTTGACGCATCCCATGACATGCTCGCATGACTTCGGCCACTTGCGCGGAGTTCGTCGGGCGCAACACAGCCAAGGGTTGTCCCCGCGCTCCGCTCCAATCTGTGCAATAACGCTCTTGTACTTGATCGCCCGGAATGAATCCTTGGGCGTCTAAGCAAGGCGCCAAGGCATTGCGCAGGCTCTCAATGGGGATCATCATGGGCCAGATTCAGATCAATCACACGAACTTTAGCCGGCATATCCAAACATGCGCGGCAACCACAAGGTGATGGATGGAAAAAAGATCATCAAGAACATCACCACACTCAGGGGAATGCAAAACTGCCAAATTTCGCGGTTGATTTCTTTCATGGGCACACCGGTGAGCGAACCCAGCACGAACAAAATCAAACCGTAAGGGGGAGTGATCATGGCGATCATGAAGTTGAGAATCACCACCACACCGAATTGCACCAAATCAATGCCCAAGGCATTCACGGTGGGCAGCAGCACCGGGATGAACACCAAGAGCATCACGGCACCATCCAACACAGTGCCCAAGATCAAGAACATCACATTGACCAACAGCATGAAGACAATGGCCGACAAGTTCAAGCTGGCGATGTACGCGGCCAATTGAACGGCGACTTGCTCAGCGGTGATGGCGTAATTGACGATGAACGAGCTGGCGATGAGCATCATCACCACGGCCGATTGGCGCGCTGACATGGCAAAAATACCGATCAAGGTTTTCAGGCCCAAGTTTCGATAAATAAAGGCACCAATCACGATGGCCCACAAGCCTGCCATGGCCGCCGATTCGGTGGGGCTGAAAATACCCGACCATATGCCGCCCAACAGCATCACCGGCAAAGTCAGCGGCAAGGCAGCACGCCAAAGCACCACGGGCAGTTGCGACAAGGATATTTTTTGCCCAAAGGGCAGGTTGCGCTGGCGCGCAATCATGGCTATCCACAGCATCAAGCTCAAAGCCATCAACAGGCCAGGAACGACACCGGCCAAAAACAAGGCCCCCAGCGACGCGGTGCTGATGAGTGCGTAAATCACCATCGGGATCGAGGGCGGGATGATCGGGCCTAGACAAGACGCCGCCGCCGCGATGGCCACAGCCAAGCCCCTTGGGTATTGACCCACTTTTTCCATCATGCGTATGGACACCATGCCGGGGCCAGCGGCATCGCTGATGGCGCTGCCGCTCATGCTCGACATGACCACATTCATCAAAACGGTGATATGACCCATGCCGCCGCGCAGTCGCCCGACCAACACATCAGCGGCACTCCAAATGCGCTCGCTGACCGTCGAAGCGTTCATCACATTGCCGGCAAAAATGAACATGGGTACGGCCAATAGGACATACATGCTGAACATGGAATTCAAAGTTTGGTCGACGATCAAGCCGATGTCTTGGCCTTTGACCCACAAGTAAACGATGCCACTGCTGAACATCATCAACACGATGGAGAATCTGAGCAGTGCACACACCAAGATCACAATGCCCATGGCCATCAAGGCGGTGCTCATGGTCGGATCCTTGACAAATTAACCCAGCACATTGGTTTTCTCATCTGCTTTTTGATCCTTCACGTGTTCGGCCCATTGGGCAGAGCTGAGCAATAAAAGCCGATCCACGGCGCGCACGATCACCGCCAGCCAATAAATCACAAAGCAAGCGTAAACATAGTCCAGTCGCCACTCCAATGCATTGGTTTTTTCGCGCCAAAGAAAGGCGACATAGCCCCAAATGGTGGGCGCAGAAAGTGTGAAAAGTAACGCGATCAGCGCTGCAGCGGTCAATCCGATCAAACGTCGACCATTGGGGCCGCACTGGTCCCAAATCACGTCAAAGGTGACTTGCTCTCGGTTGCTCAGCACCAATGCCTCGGTCAAAAAAGTTGACCACAGAAACAAAATTAAGATGGATTCGTCCACCCAATTGACGGGTTGAACCAAGACGTAACGCTGAAAAACAGAGATCACAAACAACACAAAAATGCCGATGAACATGGACACCGTCAGCCATTCGGCCCAACGGCTGAACGCGTGAAACTTGGCGCGAATGGCTGGGATGTCCATGGCTTAAATGGCTGTCCAATAAACGCTGAAGGAATGGTTCACTTGATGGCTTGGATGCGCGCCATCAGGCCGGGCTTCCATTTCGCGGTCATGCCACTGGCTTCGTACTCCTTGAACACCGTCGCCCGAAAAACGGTGGCATCGGGTTCGCTGATGCGCACGTTGGCGGCGCGAAACGTGTCCAGGGCTGACTTTTCGTCCTGCAGCGTCTTGGCGATTTGCACGTCGGTGGCTTCCCGTGCGGCCGCGCGCAACTCGGCTTGCTGTGCCGCGGTGAGCTTGTCAAAGGCGGGCTTGGCCATGGCAATGAAAACGGGTTGGACCAAATGCTTTGTCAACACCACTTGTTTGGTCACTTCGTGGAATTTCCAGTCGCGCGTCATGTTGGTGGGGTTGTCTTGGGCGTCGATTTGACCCGTCTTCAAACCCAGATAAACCTCGGTGATGGGCATGGCCACGGGTGTGGCCCCCAACGCCTTGGCCAAGACTTGGAAGGACGCGCCAGGGGGCATGCGCATCTTGGTGCCGGCCAGGTCGGTGGGTTTCTCAATTTTTTTGTCGTTGTTCAGGTTGATGGTGCGGGTGCCCAAATAGGCTGTGTCCAAGATCACCAAGCCCACTTTATTGGCCACATCGTCGTAATACTCTTTGCCGATGTCGCTGCGGAAGGTCTTGATCAAGTGCTCTGCATCGCGAAACAAGTAAGCAGCGCTGAACACCCCGTACTCTGGCAGTTGGGCTTCAATTTCAAACGTCACGGGGCTGGCCATTTCCAAGTTACCCCGCTGCATCGCGGGCAGCTCGGTGCCTTGCCGAAACAAGGCACTCGCGGTGTGCACAGAGACCTTGACGGCGCCTGGAAATTTGGCTTCCATGCGGGTTTTGATCGATCGGAACGCGTCCGACAAAGGTGAGCTGTCGGGTGCCGCGGTGGAGATTCGAATTTCGGTTTGTGCCTGCGCCAAAGGCAAAGCCATCAGTGTGGCCGTTAAAACTGCTGTGGCAATGAACGATCGTCTCATGGTGCGCTCCTGAAGATATGCGATGACCCGAATGAACAGGCTGGGTCTGTGGCCTAGAAAAAGTTTCAGCGTGACGGCCCAATGGCCACCGACAGTTTGCCAACGCCTGCAATTTCAGCGTCAACTTTATCGCCCACACTTAAAAATGTTTTGTGCGGAACCCCCACGCCAGCGGGTGTGCCTGTGAGCAACACGTCACCGGGGTCCAGCGTCATGATGCGAGAAGCCGTGGCGATTTGTTCGGCCACCGAAAAAATCATGTCTTTGGCATGGCCGTCTTGCTTGAGCACGCCATTGACGGACAGTTTCAACGCGGCTTGCTGCGGATCGCCAAAAAATTCTGCCGGAATCAGTCGCGGCCCCATGGGACAGCAGGTGTCATGGCCTTTGCCTGCAACCCAATCGAGTTTGTAAAAAGTCTCAGGGGCACGGTTGTGGTCGCGGGCTGAAAAGTCAATTGCCACGGTGTAGGCGGCCACATGCGACAAAGCTTGTTCGACAGAGACATTGCGCGCTGTCTTGCCTATCACCAAAGCCAGCTCCACCTCCCAATCAAAGGCCTGGGTGTCAATGGGCATGTGCACCGTATTGCCTTCGCCCACAACGGCATTGCGCGGTGGCTTCATGAAGAAAAACAAGCGCTGGTCTTCTTTTTTGGCGCCGGGCATGCCCATCTCTGCCAAGTGGTCGAAGTAATTGGCGCCCGCACACAAAATTTTCCCCGGGTACAGCAAGGGCGCGAGCCGCGCGCTTGCGGTCAATGTGTCACTGGCCTGAACTTGCTGTGCGGCCAGTCTCAATGCAGCCAGAGCGCGTGGCCAGTCGCCAAACAATCCTGCCACACTGTCTTGCCCTGCCAAGCCCACCCGTGCCAAACTGGGCTCCAATCGGTAGGCCGTCCCGTTCACCTCCAAGGCTGCAACGGACTGGCCACCTTGGGCAAAAGTGGCCAAGGACCAATGGATTTCGCTGTTCGCCATGCTTTGCCTCTTGTGAGAATAATATAAATGAATCATAATTTTATAAAATCATCACGTCAAGGTAATTTTTAAACCATGGAAAACCCTGAAGCCAGTTCTTTGGCCGAACGCGCCTATCAGCGCTTGCGCAGCGAGATTTTGTATGGTGACCTGATGCCAGGCGAGCGCTTGCGCCCCGCTGACTTGCAGGGCAAGTTTCAACTGGGCCTGACCCCGATCCGTGAAGCCTTGATGCGCTTGTCTTCGGAAAACTTGGTGGCCCTTGACACCCACCGGGGCTCACGCGTGAGTGAGACCAGTCCTGCCGAGTTGAGTGATTTGATGGCCACGCGCCGATCCATCGAAGGCCTGTGCCTGACATCGGCCATGAAGCATGGGGACGCCGCATGGGAGGCAGAGGTGGTCTCGGCCATGCATTTGCTGTCCAAAACGCCCTTGCCTCGGTCGGCCAAAGACCGCGAGGCGGCCACTTTGTGGGAGTCGCGCCATCGCCGCTTTCACTATGCCATGGTCGGGGCTTGCCAGGAAAAATGGTTGCTCTGGTTTTGGAACATCTTGGCCGATCATTCCGAGCGCTATCGCAAATTTCGCTTGCTCCAACGCCTGCCTGTCAAAAGCAAGGCCCGTGACATCGAGGCCGAGCACCACGCCATCATGCAAGCCGTTTTGGCACGCGACCACAAACTGGCCACAAACCTGATGTCTGCCCATTTGACCGCCACGCAACAGTCGGTGGCGTTGGGCTTGAACGCACAATCCCTTTCATCACCACCCACAAAAGGTTCACCATGATTGTTCGCACGGCCATTTTGGAGGGCACGGTTGCCCCCGCTGATAAAGCTGATTTTGATCTGCACATGCGCACCACTGTGGTGTCGGCCCTGGGACGCTACCCGGGGTTGATCAAGGCGGTGTTGCGCGAAACGGCCGAGGCCGATGCCGACGCACCGGCGATGTACATGGCCTTTGATTTGTATTTCCACAGCTTGGCCGATATGCACACCGCTTTGGCCAGTCCGGTGCGGCAAGCTGTGCGCTCAGAACTGGCCCAGATCATGCCGCGCTTTCAAGGGCGTGTGTTCCACGTGGTGTTTGAGGAAACCGCACACACGGGTGCATCGGCATGACGGTGCTGGTGCTGGGGGCGGGCCTCATTGGGGGCTTGACTGCACAGTACCTGGCCGATCGGGGTGACTCGGTGGTCTTGGCCGATGTGCGCGAAGGCATTGCCCCCCAAGGGGTGAGACGGGTTTTGTGCGATGTGACCGATGCGCCTGCCCTGCAGACCTTGATGCAAGCGCATGGCGTTCGTGACGTGGTGCACACAGCCGCTTGGTTGTCCACCGCCATTCGGCAAGACCCACTCAAGGGCATTGCCGTCAACATCATGGGCACGGCCCATGTGTTGGAGTGCGCGCGCTTGCTGGGTTTGCGTCGTGTGGTGTTGGCCAGCTCAACCACCGTCACCTACACCGGCTTTGCCGCGCACGGCCCGGTGCCCATAGAAGAAGACTTGCCCATGCGGTTGATCAGTGATCGGCCCGCCAGCATTTATGCCGCTTGCAAGTTGTCCGGCGAACACTTGGCCCACCTGTACCACGACTTGTATGGCATCGATACCGTGTCTTTGCGTTATGCGGCCGTGTTGGGGGATTTGGACAACATCACCAGCGTGCCGGGTCGCTTATTGCAAACCTTGGTGCAGGCCGGCCGCAGCGCGCAGGCCATCGCTTTGGATGATCCGTTCTTGGTTTGGGGTGGGCGTGAAGAATTTGTGGATGCCCGCGACTGTGCACGTGCCAACGTGTGTGCCTTGGATGCGGCCGCACCCATTCAACGGGTTTACCACGTTGCCGACGGACAATGGCACAGCTTGGGTGACTTTGTGGCGGCTGTGCAGCGCATATACCCCGGGCTCAAAGCCACTTGGCCGGCGGATTTGACCACTGGCTTTGCCGGATTCCCACACCAACGGCCGGCACCCTCAGACCATCGCAAGGCCCAATCGGAATTGGGATTTACTTGCGCCCATGCGTTGCAAGACTCGGTTGCCCATTGGGCCGCAAAGGCGCATTGAAGCAATGCGCTGGGTTTAACTTGGGCGGCATTGGCCTTGCAAGCTCAGGCGCTGGGTTTTGCGTTGGTAAATGAAGTCGCTGTAGCCGCTCAAGGCCATGTTGGCGCGGGCGATGCGCAGTTCACGCATTTCCCCATTGGCGACGGTTTTTTGTTGGATGCCCATGCCGCTGGCATTGGTGAGGTTTTTCCCCACAAACTGATCGGTGGTCAAGGTGTTGATGAACATCTCATAGGGCTTGGGGCCTTGGACCTTGAAAAACAAGTTGTTGCCAATCGATTGGATTTCGATGCTCACTTCGGCGGCGGGCAGCTTTTTGTCGTCCAACGCTGCAATGGAGCCCTCAACGGTGCAGCGCACCGAATAGGTTTCCGCGGCCACTTGTGCGCACCAGCCCAGGGCAAGCAAAGCGCTGGTTGTGATCGCCTTCACGGACAGGTGTTTCATGTTGACAGGTTCCTGAATTTGGACCTGACTTTAACAAAGACCTGGTCTGAGACAAAAGCAGGCCCTGCTTAGAATCCGCGCATGAAACCACGACTGATGTGCGTGGGCCATGTGGCACTGGACATGATGTTTGGTGTGCAGGCCTTTCCCGCACTCCCGACCAAAACCCCGGCCCACCAACACCACCAAGGCGTGGGGGGCATGTCTGCCAATGCCGCCGTGGCCTTGGCCCGTTTGGGCGGCGATGTGGCCTTTTGTGGTCCAGTGGGCGAAGACGCTGCGGCCGACGTGTTTGAGCGCCATTTCAGACGCGAAGGCGTTGACGCCACGCGCATGCAGCGTTTGAGCGGACACAGCAGTTCGGTCTCGGCCATCATCATTGACAGCCGGGGCGAGCGCATGATCTTCAACCACCGCGGCAGTGCCTTGACCGCACAAGCCGCTTTCGATGTGCAATGGCTGGCCGGTAGTCAAGCGCTGTGGGTCGACCCGCGCTGCCCTGCTTGGGCTTTGCAAGCCTTGCAGTGGGCGCGAGGCCAAGGTGTGCCCAGCATGCTCGATGGCGATATTTCACCGGCGCAAGATTTGACCGCCTTGGTGCCGTGGGCCGATTGGGTGGTGTTTTCCGAGGCCGGCTTGGTCCACGCTTATGGCGTGGGCGGTGAATTGGGTTTGGATCGGGCCTTGCAAGCCGACGCAAGCGGTCGCGCGCCTTTGGCCGTGGCCCAAACCTTGGGGGCGCAAGGTGTTTGTTGGAAACGCGCAGGTCAGCCCTTGTTGCATCAACCGGCTTGGAGCGTGGGCCCGGTGGTGGACACCTTGGGCGCAGGTGATGTGTTCCACGCTGCCTTGGGATTGGCCTTGTGGGAGGGCTTGGAAGATGCGCAAGCCATGCGCTGGGCCAGCGCGGCGGCAGCGCTCAAATGTTTGCGACCCCAGGGCATTTTGGGTTCGCCCACGCGCTCAGAGGTGACGGCCTTTTTGGCGCAAGCACCAACACCCAGCTGAGGGGTATGGCACACCGCACAGCAGCGGTTGACGCCTTTGCACGCTGAGATGGACAGGCCTGGTGGATGGTGGCGCACCAGGGCCTGGACGGTTCACATATTTGTATTGGGCGGGCGAATGGCAACTTCCCTTGCAATCCAATCGCTCATTGACCCAGGCCACCGCTGCGCTGCGTGATGCGCTGGCAGGCCAACCACCAAACATCGGGTTGTGCCACCCAAATTCCCAGGTCGTGTCGGGCCCGGGTGATGCCGGTGTAAATCAATTCGCGTGTGAGGACGGGTGCATCGCGATCGGGCAAGACCAGCAGCACCTGGTCAAACTCTGAGCCCTGGGACTGGTGCACCGTCATGGCCAGGGCCGTGTCGACATTTTCCAATCGGCCCGGTGCAACCCAACGCACCCCATCGGGTCCGTCGGCAAAGGCCACCTGCAATGTGCTTGTTTCACCGGATGTGTGGGGCAAACAAATTCCCACATCACCGTTCATCAATCCCAGGGCGCTGTCGTTGCGGGTGATCACCACGGGGCGACCGGCATACCAACCGGTCAGGGGCAAGCCCATGCAGCGTGCCAATGCCAGGTTGAAGGCGTGCACACCCCAGGGGCCTTCACGCAAAGCGCACAACACACCCAGGCGACCAAAGTTGCGCAGGCATTGGCGCGCCTGTGCATTGCGGTGTGTGGCGTCGGTGTGATCTTTGGGATCAGTGGACCAGTTTTGCAACTGTTGCAGCCATTCATGCCACCAAGCGCGCACGCGAGCGGTGGGGTCGGGCCCCCATATCGCGCTTTTGTTTTGGCCTTGGTGCCAAAGTGCAACCCCAGGCTTGTCATGGGTGGGGGTACCGCTGGCGGCTTGCCACAAAGTTTGCAGCCGCTGTCTGTCGCCCGTGTTGACCGCTTGGGCCCATTGGCCAATGGCGCTGTCAATTCCAAAGCGATGGCTGTGGGTCAATGTGGCAGTGGCCTCGCGCATCAATGGGCCTTCGCACAACTGGGCCATCACCGCACCCGCCTCGACCGAGGCCAGTTGGTCTTTGTCACCGAGTAGCACCAACCGGGCCGATGGCGGTATGGCCAGCAGCAATCGGGCCATCATTTCCAAATCGATCATGGAGGCTTCGTCCACCACCACCACATCCGCGCGCAAGGGCCGTCGGCTGTGGCGTGCGCTTGCCTGTCCAGGCCAACCCAGCATTTTGTGCAGGGTTTGTGCGTCGCCAGGCATGGCCGGTTGCCAGCCCTGGGGCAATGCGGCATGGGCTTGTGCCATGGAGGCGTTGAGCCTGGCCGCGGCTTTGCCTGTGGGGGCGGCAAGTAACACGCGCATGGGCGCAGGCCCATGCTCTGCTTGCAGCAAGGCCAGCAAACGCATGACGGTGGTTGTTTTGCCAGTGCCCGGGCCTCCGGTGATGATGCAGGTGTGGTGTTGCAACGCCATGGCGCAGGCCATTCGTTGGCTGTGTTGCGGTGATTGTGGGTCGGGTGGCCCAAACAAAGCGTCGAGTCGCTCGGTGGCGCTCGGCGGCCGACCAGGTTCCGCGTCCTTGCGTGAGCGCAGGCATTCGGTGATGCTGGCCTCGGCACGCCAGGCCCTTCGCAGGTACAAGCGGCCAGCGTGGCGCACCATGGGGGATTGGGGTCCTTTGCACCAAGGCAAAGTGTCCAGCGCATCGGCCCAATCTTTGGGCAGGGCCTGCAAGTCAGCGCTGGACCAAGTCAACAAGCCGGCGGCATTGGATTGCAATGCTTCGATGTCCAGACAAGCGTGGCCGCGACCCCATTGGTGGCTGGTCAGGGCCGCCAGCCACAGGTGGGTGGCATGGCTGGTTGGCATTTGTTGACATAAAAAATTTACCCAGGCTCGGTCCAGTGCGGTCAAGGCCTCAACCGCGTCCAGTTCAGCGTGCGCCAACCCCGTGGAGGTTGCAGGCGTGTTCATGGGGCGTCCTTTTTCAGCAGCGTGTCGAGCGCTTCAATCAAAGCCCGTGCCGGGCGGTGCAAATGCACGCCAGCACCGGGCTGCGCGATGCCACGCAGAAACACATAAACGCACGGCCCCATGTGTTGGTCGTAGTCATAGGCAGGCAGGCGAACTTGCAGCAAGCGGTGCAAGGCCAGGGTGTACAAAACGTATTGAACGTCATAGCGGTGGTCCAGCACCGCGGCATCGAGGTCGGTGGTTTGGTAGCGGTCCAAGCGGTTGGACTTGTAGTCGAGCACACCGTATTGGCCTTGGTGCTCGAACACCAAGTCCATCACCCCGGTGAGCATGCCGTTCAATCGTTGCGGCCACAAGGCGCGGCGGGCTCGGCCGGGCAAAACATGTGCGCTGATCAAGGCGTCAACGGCTTGGGTGGAGGCGCTGGAGACGGCCAAGGTGAAAGGCATTTCGGCCCACGCTTGGTGGGGCGCAAGCTGGCCCAGCACCAAGCCTTGGGTACCCAGCGCTGGCATGGGCAAGGGGGTGCGCAACAAGGCCTGCACCCAAGGGGTGATCAAGGCGGTGTGGGATTCGTTCAAATCCAGGGCCGTGGCTTTGCGGGCCACCAGCGCTTGCCATGCTGGATCGGCAGCGGCACTCAAGTCTTGCGATGCCAGGGGCCATTGATGCTCGCATTGCCACTGCAGCAAATCGTGCAGCAATAAACCGCTGCGCGCGCCTGGGGGAAAGGCTTGCCAAGGTGACGGACCAGCAGCCACTGCGTCATCCGTTGGCCCAGCGTGGTTGGAAAAATCATCTGGCGGCACCCAGTTGTTGGACAGGCCATCGGGGTGCACCTCATCACTGGCTTCAACGGCCCATTCGGCGTCGAGCTGGCGGGTCATGGCGCTGAAGCTGGCGGTCCACCACCGGCTGTGGCCCAAAGATCGGGGCGTTTGCAGCCGTGAAAAATCCAAGCTCGGGGCAGCCCAGACGTGCAGGGTGCGTTGGTTCTCAATCGTGGTGGCGTCCATCACAGTGATCGAGATATCTGGGCAGGTGCCCCAAACCGATTGCAATCGACCCATCAGGTCTTGCTTGGTTTCGCGTTGCAGCAATTCACACGGTGCGGACCGCAGCAAGGGGCCCTTGGCCGAGGCTTCACGCAACTCGCCACTGACTTGGCCCATGCCCACCCAAGCGGCTTCGCGCGCGCGGGTCAGGGCCACATAGATCAAACGCATGTCCTCGTCACTGCCCACCTCGGCTTCATCGGCGGCGGTTTGTGCATCTGCATCCTCCCCCGCGCCTTGGGCTGTGACCGTGTCCGAGGGCTTGCCAAAACTGGACAAAAAAGGCACCCAGACCCAAGGGAACTCCAGGCCTTTGCTCTTGTGATAAGTGATGATTTGCACCCGTTGGGCATCGGACTCGAGCCGCATGTGGGCCGACTCCAGTGGCGGTGAGTCAGATTGAATTTGTTCGCCCAAAAAACGCACCAGGGCCACACAACCGCTCAAACGTGCGCCGGCATGCTGCAGCAACTCACCCAAGTGCAATAGATTGTGGACACGCCGCTCGCCATCGGCTTGGGCCAGCAACCGTTGGGCCAAACTGCTGCCCATGCCAGAACGCTCGTGCAACCACTGTTGCATCATGGGCAAGACGCCAGCGCGCTGCCAGGTTTGGTGCCACCCGTGGGCCAGCGATTGCCAGGCATCGAGCACAGTCCCATCGGCCAAAGCCATGGGCAGTGCTTCTGCCGCCAAGCCCCAAAGACGGGTGGCCAGGGCCGAGCGCAGGCGCGCGGTGTTGCGTGGCTCGCTCAAGGCATGCAGCCAATGCCACAGGTCCAAGGCCTCATCGCTTTGGTAGACGCTGTCGCGCTCAGACAAATAAACGCAGGCGACACCCCGCTGGCGCAGCGCTTGGCGCATCAAGCGGTGGTGTTGTTGGCCACGCACCAGCACCGCAATTTGTCCTGCTTGGACGCTTTGGGTTTGCAAAGATTGCGCAATGTGTTCGGCCGCAGCTTGGGCCATCAGGCTTTCAAAACGGCCTTTGTCCAGAGCGTCTTTGTTTGTCTGTGGGTCGTGCACCACCCACACCGACAAACCTGTGCTTCGCGCGCGGTCTGGCGTTGCTGCAAGGCTGTCTTGGCGTGCGGGCAACACCGCTTGGAAATCGAGTTGCCCAAAGGGTTTGGGATGTTGACCAAAAACATGGTTGATCGCAGTCACCAATGCGGGGGTGGAGCGGTGGTTGTGCGACAGCACGTGCAGGGCTTTGGGGTTTTCTTGCACGGCATCGCCGCGTGCCTGCAAATAGGTTTTTAAATCGGCACCCCGAAAACTGTAGATGGCTTGCTTGGGGTCGCCAATCATGACCCAACACACTTGGGCTTGGGCGGCATAAATGCGGTGCAAGCTGCCGTATTGCCAGGGGTCGGTGTCTTGGAATTCGTCCACCAAGGCCACCGGGTATTGGGCGCGCACGGCCTGGGCCATGCGACCATCGTCTTGCAGCAAGGCCTTGTGCAGGCGTTGCAGCAAATCCGAAAAATCAAATTGAGCGCTGTGGGCTTTGCCCGCCTGCATGGCCTGCCAGCAGGCACTGGCCGCGTGGTCGAGCAGTTGCGCCACAAAAGCCGCCCCTTGTGCAGCGTTGGCCAAATAAAGGTCAATCTGCTCAAACACCGATCCCTGGGGCGCATCAACCCATTTTTGCGCCATCAACGTGCTGCGGGAAAACCGCGCGAGTACCGCAGGGGCGATGTCAGCACCATTGCGCCAAGCTTGCATTTGCGCCAGCCAGCGTGGCAAATGGGCGCTGGAGTAAGTGCGCAAATTCAGTTGTTTGTGGTCTGCGGCCTGCTGCAAGGCTGTGGTGGCCGTGTCATCCCATGCTTGGCGCAACGCGTCTTGTTGCGCGCCGAGTTGCTGCGCCCATGCCAAGCGCTGGGCGCAAATGGCCGACGGGGTGAGTGCTGCCCAAGCCAGTGCTTGGGTCAAGTTCAGGGGGTCTCGCTCCATGTGGCGCCAGCGTGGTTGCAGTTGGGTGAGCAACGCATCGGGGTTGGCGGCCACTTCGGTGTGTATCCACTGTGCATCTGTGCCGCTCAGGGGGTAAAACCAGGTTCGCCAATGGTCTTGCACGGTTTGGCGTTGCAGCCCGGTGACATCTTCTAATCGGGTCTGTTCAAACAGGCTTTGGCTGTCAAAAGCGTGTTCGCGCAGCATGCGCAGGCTCCAGCCGTGGATGGTGTGGATGGCGGCCTCGTCCATCCACTGTGCGGCGTTGGCCAAACGATGCACGCACAGGGGGTGCAAGCTCGGGTCGATGCCTTCGCGCATTGCCGTTAGAAAAGGATCGACAGCGGCTTGGCCAGGCGCAAATGCGCGCGCCGCCTGTCCCAGACGTTGGCGAATGCGCTCGCGCAGTTCAGCGGTGGCCGCTTCGGTGAAGGTCATGACCAAAATCTGGGGCGGCATCAAGGGTTCGCCCAAGGTGGCGATGGGGCCAGCCAGGGGCTCGCGCAAACCCAACACCAAGCGCAGGTACAAAGCACTCAAGGTCCAGGTTTTGCCTGTGCCTGCACTGGCCTCGATCACTTGGCGGCCCATCAGCGGCAGCGTCAGGGGGTTCAAGATGGCCTGGCCGCTCATGCTTTGTCCTGCGGGCTGTGGCGCGTCAACACCAGGTGGTCGAGCAAGGGGCCATACATGCGCTCGCTCCACAGTGGCAATTGCGCTTGCAAAGGCTCAAACTGCGCCCAGTGGCGTCGCAGGACGGGGCTTTGTCGGTGCTCGCCGGGCCAACGCTGGCCCGTGCCCACATGGTCTTCAAATACCGCACGAGCTTTGCGATTGGCTGCGGTCACGGCGTGCTCATCACCGGGGGCAAATGTCCGCATCGTGGCCAGCCATTCACCAGCCGTTTGGCAGGCCAGTGGCAATGGCATTTGCCAAGCCTGGTGGTAAAGCGCGCCCAGGGCTTGCAGCAAGCCCAGGGCCTGCCCTGGGGGCAGGCTGGTCCAGCAGGCCAAGGCATCCATGCCCACCACCACGCTGGTGGTGGTGGTGCCGCTGGCGCACACCACCAGGTGCTGCAACCAACTGCTCGTGAGCTTGTGCAGCCGCGCACGCAAGGTTTCTTTGGCTGTGGTGTTGCGCAGCAGTTTGGATGGGCTGTACTCAATGTGCAAGACCTGGCCGTTGGCGTCACACCACCACTCTTGCGGGTCCAATTCACCGCGCAATGGGCCGCATTCACCCAAGTCGATGTCCACCTCGGGAGTGGGCCATGGCAATGGATGCAAGGCGCGCAAGTGGTCGGTGTGTTCGCGCAAGTGGCACAACTGGTCTTGTAACTCGCCGATGGCGATGTCGCCAAATCCCGCCAAGGGCAGCAACCCACTGTCGTGCAAACCTTGCGCAGCGCCACTGGGGCTGTGCAACAAGGTGGACAAGGCTTGGTGCCGTTGCAATGAAGTCAGGCCAAAACTTTCATCGCTGTCGAGCTCCACATTGGGTGCATCGAAATAAATGCGCAGCCGGTCTTGGTAATACACCGACAAAGGTTGGCGCAGCATCCCATGCCAGCGCGCCAAGGCATGCTCGGCAGGTGGTGTGTCAATGGCGTTGGTTTGCGCCAATGGTCTTGCGTCGGTCAATGCCGCCGTGTCAGGGTCAGACAACACCTGGCCGCTGAGTTGGGTCTGGGCCGCCAAGGCCCAGTCGTCATCAAAAGTGTCCAGCGTGCCGCCTGGTTGAAAGTAGCGCGGCGAGAACGCGTGCAGCGGCATTTCTTGGATGGGCGCTGGGCTGTCCCAGGTTTGGCTCAAGTGGTCGCGCAACTGCCCCACCAGCACCGAGGGGGGCAGGCTGTGGTGATCGTGGGTGCGCCAACCCTGCCAACTGATGTAGAGCCGCTCACGCGCAGACAGCAAAGCTTCCAGGAACAGGTAGCGGTCGTCGTCGCGGCGCGAACGGTCGCCCATGCGCCGCCATGCCGGGTTGCTCAACAGGTCAAAGTCGCGTGGGGCACGCACGCGTGGGTAGTCGCCATCGTTCATGCCCAGCAATGCGATCACCCGAAAAGGCACTGAGCGCATGGGCATGAGGCTGGCAAATTGCACCCCATCGCCTAAAAAGCGTTGATGCAAAGCGGGCGCTGAGACGTTTTGCAGCCAATGCTCGCGCACCACCACGGCGGGCACAGGGCAGTCCAATCGCGCTTGCGCGCACAGTTGCACCCAGTCAATCAGGCCGGCATGCAAGCGCTCGAGCATGCGTTCTTCTGCTTCCTGGGTGGGCTTGAAAAAACGCTTGAGCAATTGCACCAGCACCGCTTGCCACTGGGCAGGTGTGTGCGGTTGGCGCAGGGTGTCGGCCCAATCGGTCATGGCTTGCAGCCAATCGAGCAGCCGGCTGATCAACGCTGCATCCAAGCCACCCACGCCTGGTGTGGGCACGGTGTGCCTCCATGCTTGGCCCAGTGGGTCGCTGGCAGGGTCAGTGCCACTGGCGTAGCCCAACAGCAAGCGGCGCAGGCCAAAAGCCCAGGTGTTGTGCTCGCCGTCGGCTTGTTCTGGCGTGATGCCCCATTGGGCCCGGTGCTGGCCATCCATGCCCCAGCGCACGCCCGACGCGTGCAGCCATCCGGTCAAGGTGGCGATGTCGTCGCTGCGCAATCCAAAGGCTTCGCGGATGGCTTCGATTTCAAACAAGGCCTGCCAATCGACCAGGCTCAACCGCCATTGGGGCCATTGCATCAATTGGTCGATGGCCTGCACCCAAGCATGCGCGGTGACGCTTTGATCGGCCACCGAATACGGCAAATGTCTCGCATGGCCGGCCGCGGTGCGCCCAAACACGGCATGGATGTGCGGGGCAAAGTGCTGCATGTCGGGCACCATCACCATGATGTCGCGCGCGGTCATGCTCGGGTCGTCCTTGAGCCAGCCCAGCACCTGGTCGTGCAGCACCTCGACCTCGCGCTGGGCGCTGTGGCATTGGACCCATTGAATGCTGGCATCGTTGAGGTTGCGATGGTGACGTGTTTCCGATACAGGGCGCAACTTCAAAATATCTGACTGCAACTGATGGAGTTGGCTGGCCGGTGCGGGTTCGGCGGGGTCGACAAAGGCCGGCGTGTGGGACTGGGGATGGGCGTCAAACACATCGATCAAATGGAGTTGATCGCGCACCTGCTGGCCCCAAGCGGCCAACAAGGGGTGGCCATGTGCCGATTCCTGCGCGGCTTCGGGTGCTGGCGCTGGCTCTGCCAGATCTTGTTGCGCGGCTTGGACCTGCACCTGCCAGCGCGGCGCCGCAAAGCGCGTGGCCGCTGAACTCAAACCCCAAGGGGCGCGGTCGCGCTGCGGGCGCACATCACCCCAATACATTTCGCACGGGTTGGTGACGGCCACCACCACTTGCGACACCTGGGCCAGCGCTGCCAAGGCTTCCAGCGTGGACATGGGCAAGGAGGAGATGCCAAACACCACCACCCTGGGGGGCAAGCCTGCAGCGCTTTTGGGCGGTTGGGCCATGGCTTGCATGAACGCTTGGTGCACCTGTGCACGCGAGAACAACGCTTGGCCATGTTGCGCAGGCACGGCTAGCTTGTCTTGTTGCACATCTTGCAACAAGCAGCGCCACAAAGCCGGTTGCCAACGGTGGGCCTGCGGCAAGGCTTGCACTTGGTTGCGAAACCCATGGACGTGGTCTTTGCCTGCGGCCCAATCTTGCAGCCAGTCGGCGCGGTGGTTTTGGTAGCCATCAAACACATCGGCCACTTGCATCGCCAATTGATAGGCCTTGCGTGCCGACGCGGCTTGTGGGTTGGCGTCATCCGCCGGTGGCTGCAAATAGCGTTGCAGGGGGGCGTAAACCGGGTCGGTCAAACCCTCGGAGAACAGCCGCAAAAGTCGCCAGCACAAGGCGTCTTTGTCCAAGGGCATGTGTTCGCTGACCCGTTCGGCACCCAGCACTTGTCGGTACATCTTCCACAAAGCGGTCGACGGCAAATCCATTCGGGTGGCGGCACAAATGCCCAGTCCGTGTGGGCTGGCCAGTTGCAACTCCAACCAGTGCTTCATGCCGTTGCTTTGCACCAGGATGTGCTCGGCCTGCAACGGGGCCAGGGGGTGCTGCTGCATCACGCGCAAGACCAACTCGAACAGCATCTCCAGCTGGTTGCTGTGCAAAACGACGAGGCCGGGGCGCAAAGGGTGGTTCATGGGCAGGTCACTAGCTTAATGGAGCGCGGGCTCATGGGGTGCGCCGCTCCCAGGCCTTTGTGCCATGGGGAATATGGATTCAAATGATGTATTTCTAATTTAAAATTAAAACCATATAATTAATTATTTCCAATTAAATATGCCGAAATCAGCATGAAGATCAACCAGGTGAGTTTGTGGGCCTTGGCGCTGAGTGGGGTTGTTGGGCTGAGCGCTTGCAGCCCTGCGGGCAGTGCCCCTGTGCCCAACACCTTGGCCCAAGCCTGTGACCAAGCCGGTGGCGTGGTGGCTTTGTGGCGCGGTGACGATGGCATGGCGCGCCAAATGTGCAAGTCCCCCGGCGGGCATGTGTGCGACGACTGGGCCATTCGCCGCGGCCAGTGTGGCCGCTGACCAGACGCTCCCACCCTGTTGGTGAATCAGATGTTGGCCCCTGTCTACAAAACCTCAGCGCAGGCTTTCAAAATTTTGGCGTGCCTCATCGGCCAAGATGAATATCAAATCGATGCATTTGGCGCCGACATATTCATCGTGGTCGCGCTCCATGAGCCGATGGCGCACTACCGCATGGTGGGTTCACGCCCAGGCTCCATCACCTTGTCTGGCCCTGGCCTTGGTCACGTGTACCGCACGGGATCGGGCGCGGGGCATGCCCGGCGCGCCGGGGACGGCATCGGGCACGCCCAGCGCAGCGGAGACGGTCGCGGCGACGCCTACCGCGATGGCAAAGGTGCCGGGGCCGCCATTCGCAGCGGCCAGGGCGCAGGCGACGCCATCAACCACAGCTTGGCCACGGGCAGTGCGTGGCGCGAAGGTGCGGGGGATGGGGACGCCGTGCGCGGGGGCGAGGGCAGTGGCCATGCGTATCGGCTCGGCACGGGCGTGGGTCGGGCGCTGCGCTCCGGTCAGGGGGATGGTCACGCCTTGCACTTCGGTTTGCACCCTGGGTTGACGGCCCGCTTCGGTGGCGGTGTGGGCATGTGTTGGAGCAAAGCGGGCGTGTATGCACGCCAACAGGTCTTGTATTCGCCGCAGATGTGACGCTGCCACGCCCCTTTTGAGGGGCCATCAAATCCGTCGGTGCGACGCCTGGGCCTGGCCAGCATCAGGCTCGATCGTGGCTTGCGTTTAGGATGTGGGCTGGATCGATTCAACCTTACTGCCCCACGGCCTGGCCGCGACGGGCCCGGCCATATGTGGAAACCCCCCCAGCGCATCAAGTTCTATTCCAGCATTGGCCATGTGCCTACCCCAGAGGAGGTCAAAGCCTCGCGTTTGTTCAGCCCCGTTCAAGTCGGCTCTTTGGGGTTGGCGCAACGCACCTGGGTGCCCGCCATGGTGCCGTGGCGTTCCAACGATGAAGGCTGGGTCACGGAGGACGTGTTGCAGTGGTACGGCCGTTTTGCCCGCGGCCAACCGGGTGCCATCGTCATTGAAGCGACCGGTATCCGCGATGTGCCCAGCGGGCCTTTGTTGCGCATTGGGCACGATCGCTACGTGGAAGGTTTGCAGCGTTTGGTGCAAACCATTCACCGCGAGAGCCAAGGCCAAACCCGTGCCTTGATTCAAATCATCGACTTTCTCAACATACGCCGCCGCCCTGAGCCAGCCAAGTTTTTCGAACGTTTTTTGCGCATTACCCCCCGCTTGCGCCAGGTTTTGGGGGCCCAAGACTGGAGCGAGGAGGACGTGCGTGCTCACCTGAGCCAAATGGACCCCGCGCAATGGCCCGATGTGCTCGATGCGCGGGAATGGGAGGCCTTGCAACAGGGCGCGCGTGAGCGGGTCACCGACACCGAGTTGCCCCACATCCGAGACTTGCCTCAGGTGTTGCCCGGTTTGTTTGCCGCCGCCGCCACCCGTGCCCAAGTGGCGGGCTTTGATGGCGTGGAATTGCACTACGCCCATGCCTACACCATGGCCTCTTTTTTGTCGGCCATCAATGACCGCACCGATGGCTATGGCGGAGACCGCGCCCAGCGCATCCGTTTGCCGCTGGAGGTGTACGCTGCGGTGCGCAAAGCGGTGGGCAGGTCTTATGTGGTCGGTTGCCGCTACCTGGCCGATGAGTGCATTGAGGGCGGGCACACCGTGGACGACGCGGTTTGGTACGGCGAGCAGTTTGCGCGCGCGGGCATGGACTTCATATCCACCTCGCGCGGGGGCAAGTTCGACGACGCCAAGCAGCCCGGCGTGGGCTCGAGCGCATACCCCTACACCGGGCGCAGCGGCTACGAGTGCATGCCGCAGTACCTGTCCGATGAGCAAGGTCCGTTTGGCCGCAACACCATGGCCACCGCGCGCATCCGCAGCGCCATCCGAGCCGCTGGCTTGCAAACCCCCGTGGTGTGCACCGGCGGTGTGCACAACTTTGACATGGCCGAGGCCATGCTCGCACGCGGTGACTGCGACATCGTGGGCACGGCACGTCAAAGCCTGGCCGATCCCGATTGGGCCTTGAAAACATCGCTCGGTCTGGGTGACCAAGTGCGGCTGTGCGAATACACCAACTACTGCGAAGGCCTGGACCAAAAGCACAAGCAGGTCACCTGTCAGTTGTGGGACCGCCAGGACTTGGATGAGCCAGGCGTGCGCAAATCCATCGACGGCAAGCGCCGACTGGTGGCACCCCCTTGGCAACCCCCCACTTGATGCCCTGTGCATTGAACGCCGCGTGGCCTGATGGCGCGTGGCAACAGATTGATTTTTCGGATGGCCATGGACACCTCCCCTGATTGCGAACTCCACCCCAGCGGCTACAGCGACGGCTTTGCGCGCGCGCATTTGCCGCCCTTTGGCCAGTGGCCCGAGTTGGTGTTTGACGCCACCACCGCGGCGTACCCGGCCCGGCTCAACGCCGCCGGTGAACTGCTTGATCGCTTGGTGGTCCAAGGTGTGGGCCATCGACCCGCCTTGATCGGGCGGGAATCGACACTCACTTACCAGCAGTTGTTGGCACGCGCCAACCAATTGGCGCGGGTGATCCGAGAAGATTGGCGTTTGCCCACCGGCAGCCGCGTTTTGTTGCGCGGCGAAAACCACCCCGAGCTGGCGTTGGCTTGGCTGGCGGTGCTCAAAGCCGGATGCATTGCGGTCACCACCATGCCTTTGTTGCGCGAGCGCGAGCTGTCTGCCATCGTGCGCAAAGCCCAAGTCAGCGCCGCACTGTGCCAGCACGCCTTGGCCGACGAGTTGGTTTTGACCCAAGCGGCTTGCCCGCAGTTGTCCCATGTGCTGTACCTGCAAGCCCCAGCGGGTCACCCGCACGGTGCCGCCACACAAATGGACAAGCACGACACAGGTTTTGACAACGTCGACACCGCGCAAGATGATGTGGCGCTGATCGCCTTCACCTCGGGCACCACTGGTGTGCCCAAAGGCACCATGCATTTCCACCGCGACGTGTTGACCATCTGCGATGTGCTGTCGCGCCACATCCTGGACCCCCAGCCCAGCGATGTCTTCATTGGCACACCGCCCTTGGCGTTCACGTTTGGCTTGGGTGGTTTGCTGCTCTTCCCCCTGCGGGTGGGTGCTGCCGCGGTGCTGGTCGAGCGCTGGAGCCCACAGACGCTGCTCGAGGGCATCGAGCGCCACCAAGCCAGCGTGTGCTTCACCGCGCCGACGTTTTATCGCCAAATGGCCCCACTGGTCAGTGCACGCGGCTTGCCCAGTTTGCGCCTGACCGTCTCATCGGGGGAAATGCTGCCAGCCGACACCCGCGCAGCCTGGCAGCGTGCCACGGGCTTGGAGATGACCGAGTGCCTGGGTTCGACCGAGATGCTGCATGCCTTCATCGCCTGCCGACCGGGACAAGTGCGCCCAGGGGCCACCGGTCGGGTGGTGCCCGGCTACCAGGCCTGCGTGCTCGATGCCCAGGGACAACCCGCACCAGCAGGGCAGATCGGTCGCTTGGCGGTCAAAGGGCCCACGGGTTGCCGTTACCTCGAAGACGAGCGCCAAAGCAGTTATGTGCAAAACGGCTGGAACCTCACCGGGGACGCTTACCGCATGGACGAGGATGGTTACTTTTGGTACCAATCGCGCACCGATGACATGATCATCAGCGCGGGCTACAACATCGCTGGCCCCGAAGTTGAGGATGTGCTGCTCACCCACCCAGCGGTGGCCGAATGCGGGGTGATCGGTGCGCCCAGCGCCGAGCGCGGTCAAATTGTCATGGCTTTTGTGGTGCTGCGTGCCGATGCCGTGGGCAACTTGGCATTGGCCGACCAACTGAAAGACTGGGTCAAGCAGCGCATCGCACCCTACAAATACCCGCGCTCGGTTCTGTTTGTGACCCACTTGCCGCGCACCGAAAACGCCAAAATCCAGCGTTTTAAGCTGCGCGAATGGGCCACGTCCTTGCCCTCGGGTGTCGGCCCAACTGCCGTTTGAACGGCACAATGGATTCAAAACTGTCGATTAACAGACACTTAGGTATTCAATATATTGACATAATCAACAATTATTAATGTCTTATTTTATTTGTTGATTTAAAACCGACGACTTTCGGACGCTTTGAGGGTGGCGTCTGAAAATCGACTGCAAATGTTTCGACATTGTCGAAAAAATTAGTTTTTTGGTATTCAAAAAAATGACACCTGTCGCAGAACCGACACCAAGGTATTCGGTTGGCTGTCGCGCAGGCACATGCCGGTGAGCGGGGCTGCACTTAAACTGCGCTCACAACAAAGCCACTTTGCGCATACCCCACTGAGGAGACCGATCATGAACCTGAGCCCTGAACAAATTGCGGCCTTTGACCGCGATGGGTATTTGTTTTTCCCTGGGTTGTTCACCCCACAGGAGACCGCTGCGCTCAATGCCGAGGTGCCCGAGCTGTACAGCCGGCGCGAAGCGTTCAATGTGCGCGAAAAAGGCAGCGATGCGGTGCGCACCAATTTTGCAGCCCACATGTACAGCGAGCCGTTTGCCAAGTTGGCACGCCACCCGCGCATGATTGATCCAGTGCAACAATTGTTTCAAGAGCCCGTGTACATGCACCAGTTCAAGATCAACGGCAAGATGGCCTTTGAGGGGGACGTGTGGCAGTGGCACCAAGACTACGGCACTTGGCTCAACGACGACCACATGCCCACCGAGCGTGCCATGAACGTGGCCATCTTTTTGGACGATGTGAACCCTTTCAATGGCCCGCTGATGTTCATCCCGGGCAGCCATAAAAAAGGCGTGGTCAACGCCAAGCACGACCTGACCACCACCAGCTACCCTTTGTGGACGGTGGACAACGACCTCATCACGCAACTGGTGGCCCGCGCGGGTGGCAAAAACGGCGGCATCGTCAGCCCCACCGGGCCGGCCGGCTCGATGATTTTGTTCCACAGTTGCCTGGTGCATGCCTCCACGAGCAACCTCTCACCTTGGAACCGCGTCAGCGTCTACCTCAGCTTGTGTGCGGTCAGCAACCACATTCGCCGTCACAAGCGCCCCGAGTACATCGCCCACCGCGACTTTGCCCCCATCGAGTGCCTGCCCGACAACTGCTTGCTCAAAAATTACCCGGTCGATGTGCCCTGGAAAAATGGCATGCCCGCCAGCGCCTTGGAAACCTCCAGCGAAGACTTTGCGGTGGCCACATGAATCTGCATGCCAAACTGCTCGAGCGTGCGGCCAGCCAGCGGCCGATTCGCATTGGCCTGATTGGTGCTGGCAAGTTCGGCTCGATGTATTTGGCCCAAGTGCCGCGCACCCCGGGCGTGCATTTGGTGGGCATTGCCGATTTGTCACCCGCGGGCGTGCACACCAACCTGGCCCGCGTGGGCTGGGCGGCTGAGAGGCTTCAAGCCAAGTCACTCGATGAAGCCGTACAACACGGCTCCACCCATGTGTCCGATGATTGGCAGGCCTTGGTGCGCCATCCGGCCATTGACGTGGTGGTCGAATGCACGGGCTCGCCCTTGCACGCGGTGGACCATATTTTGGAGGCCTTTGCCCAACGCAAGCACGTGGTCAACGTCACCGTCGAAGCCGATGCCTTTTGCGGCCCTTTGCTGGCGCGCCGTGCGCAGGCTGCCGGGGTGGTTTACTCGCTGGCGTTTGGCGATCAACCGGCATTGATTTGCGACCTGGTCGATTGGGCGCGCACCTGTGGCTTTCCGGTGGTGGCTGCTGGCCGTGGCCACAAATGGCTACCTCACTTTGCCCAGTCCACGCCCGAGACCGTTTGGGGCTACTACGGCCTCACTCCCGAGCAGGCCGTGCGCGGGGGACTCAACCCCAAAATGTTCAACAGCTTTTTGGATGGCTCCAAGCCGTCGATCGAAAGCACGGCGGTGGCCAACGCGACGGGGTTGGGTGTGCCCAGCAATGGCTTGCTTTACCCGCCCGCCAGCGTGGAAGACATCCCCTATGTCACCCGCCCCATCAGCGAGGGTGGTGTGCTCGAGCGCAAAGGCATGGTCGAGGTGATCTCCAGCTTGGAGCCCGATGGCCGCAAGATCCCCTACGACATCCGCATGGGGGTGTGGGTCACGGTCGAGGCCGAGACCGACTACATCAAAAACTGTTTCGAGGAATACAACGCCCACACCGACCCCAGTGGGCGCTACTTCACCTTGTACAAGCGTTGGCATTTGATCGGTTTGGAGGTGGGTGTCAGCGTGGCCAGCGTGGCTTTGCGCGGCGAACCCACCGGCGTTGCCACAGGGTGGCATGCCGATGTGGTGGCCACCGCCAAACGCGACTTGAAACCGGGCGAAATGCTCGACGGCGAGGGCGGTTACACGGTATGGGGCAAGTTGCTGCCAGCGGCCACGTCCTTGCGCATGGGTGGCTTGCCCTTGGGCTTGGCGCACGGTGTGAAGGTGTTGCGCCCGGTCGCGCAAGGGCAAAGCCTGAGCTGGGACGACGTGGCCATGGACACCCAAACCCATGCCTACAAAATTCGCCGCGAGATGGAATCGGTCCCCCGCGCTTGAGCGCCAACACGCACGCTCCAGAAACAACCGAGCCAGCTGGGGCTTGGTGGGTGGTGGCTGCAGCCTTTTGCAGCTTGGCACTGATCTTTGGCGTGTCTTATTCCTTTGCCGCATTTTTTGCCGATTTTTCGCGCGAATTCCAAGTGCCCCGCGCCGATGTGTCTTGGGTCTTTGGCCTGTGTGGCTTGGTCTACTTTGTGCTCGGTGTGGGCGGCGGGTTGATGGCCGACCGTTGGGGGCCCCGCCGGGTGGGTGGGGTGGGCATGGTCTTGATCGCTGCAGGCCTGTGGTGGACCAGCCAGGCGCAGTCCTTGAACGTCATTTATGCCACCTATGGTGCTTTGGTTGGCCTGGGCATCGCGCTGGTCTACACACCGGCAATTGCTTGCGTGCCCCCTTGGTTTGTGGCGCGGCGGGGCTTGGCTGCGGGCCTGGCCAGTTCGGGCATTGGTGCCGGCACTTTGTTGGGCCCTTTGTGCGTGGCCGCGGCCATTGAGGCCTGGGGCTGGCGCGGTGCTTTGCAGTGGATGGCTTGGGGCGTGTTGCTGCTGGGTTTGGCCGTGACATCGCTGCTGCGCCAGTCACCCTTGGCGCGCGCAGGTGCGCAAGGCCAAGCCATTGGGCTGACCCTGGCCCAGGCGTGGCGCACGCCGGCATTTGCGTGGCTTTACCTGGGCACCTTGCTTGGTGGCCCGGTCATGTTCATTCCGTTTGCCCATGTTTCTGCGGCCGCCCGTGATTTGGGGGTGGAGCCAGCCCGGGCTGTCGCGCTGGTGGGTGTCATCGGTGTGGGCAGTTTGGTGGGGCGCTTTGCGATTGGCCCGCTGGCCGACCGCTGGGGACGCACCACCACTTTGATGGTCATGCAGGTGTCGTTGGGGGCCTCTTATGCGCTGTGGTACGGCGCCCAAGGCCATGCCTTGCTGGTCTTGTTTGCCCTGTGGTTTGGTCTGAGCTACGGCAGCATGGTCTCGCTGTACCCGGCCATTTGCATGGACTTGTTTGGTCCGCGCTCGGTCTCGGGCATCGTGGGCGCGCTGTACACCGCTGCGGCCTTGGGCAACTTGCTCGGCCCGGTGATGGCAGGGGCCATGTTCGACCACAGCCAAAGTTATGTGGGCGTGATGGGCGTGTGCACCTTGTTGTCGGTGTTGGCCACTTGGAGCTTGTGGCGCTTGAGCCGGGTGGGCAAAACCCTGTATTGACGGGGCTGGCCCCAATTGCCAAGCCGGTGGTGAGTTGCCCCCAAAGGCCTCGGTTTTGGCCCAATACCTTTGATTTATCCAAGTCTGGTTCAATTTTTTTGGGCTTGGGCAGCCAGACGGGTGTTGGCTTGAGCGAAGATATGGTTTTTGCACGACCGACAACACAACATGAACGCTACTGACCAACCCAAGCCTTTGAATTGGGAAATGGGCGACACCAGCCGCATTCCCTTTGCCGCCTACACCCAGGCCGCCTTGCACGAGGTGGAGATGGAGCGGTTCTTTTACCAAGGCCATTGGTGCTATGTGGGTTTGGAGGCTGAAGTGCCCGAAGTGGGTGACTTCAAACGCACCGCGGTGGGCGAGCGCTCGGTGATCATGGTGCGTGACGCACAAGGCGGGGTGAAAGTGTTTGAAAACGTGTGCGCCCACCGGGGCATGCAATTCATGCGCGAGCGCCATGGCAACCGCAAAGAATTTGTCTGTCCCTACCACCAGTGGAGTTACAACCTGCAAGGTCAGTTGCAAGGCGTGCCATTCAGGCGCGGGGTGCGCCAAGACGGCAAGGTCAACGGGGGCATGCCCGCCGACTTCAAAACCGAAGAGCACAGCCTGACCCCGCTCAAAGTGGCCACCCGTGGCGGTGTGGTGTTTGCCTCCTTTGACCACAACGTGGAGTCCCTGGAAGACTTCATGGGCCCAACCATCTTGAATTACTTTGACCGCCTGTTTGATGGCCGCAAACTCACCTTGCTGGGGTACAACCGCCAGCGCATCCCGGGCAACTGGAAACTGATGCTGGAAAACATCAAAGACCCGTACCACCCGGGTTTGCTGCACTCGTGGTTTGTCACCTTTGGTCTGTGGCGCGCCGATAACAAATCCGAACTCAAAATGGACGCCCACCACCGCCATGGGGCCATGGTCTCCACCCGGGGTGCGATGGGCAAGGCCGATCAGGTGACCCAGGTCTCGAGTTTCAAAGAAGACATGAAGCTCAACGATGACCGTTTTTTGGACATCGTGCCCGAGGCTTGGTGGAATGGTCCCTCAGCGGCGATGGTCACCTTGTTCCCCAGTGTGATCTTTCAGCAGCAGGTCAACAGCGTGTCCACCCGCCACATCCAACCCGATGGCCACGGCAACTTTGATTTTGTGTGGACGCATTTTGGCTTTGCCGAGGACACGCCTGAGATGACCCGCCGCCGCTTGCGCCAGTCCAACTTATTTGGGCCAGCCGGGTTTGTGTCGGCCGACGATGGCGAGGTGATCGAGTTGTCGCAAATGGGCTTTGAGCAAAAACCCCAGCACCGGGCCTTGGCCGAGTTGGGCGGACGCGATGTGGCCGACGCCGACCACATGGTGACCGAGTCATTGATACGGGGCATGTACAAATACTGGCGCAAGGTGATGCAAGCATGAAAATCGATCTGG
>Ga0214919_10002053_pt1 | contig 32129 bp, 42 predicted proteins | sample LL1503_MetaG_FD_177994 | JGI IMG/M metagenome (GOLD analysis project Ga0214919, IMG submission 177994) | Freshwater microbial communities from Lake Lanier, Atlanta, Georgia, United States - LL-1503 | ecosystem: Environmental > Aquatic > Freshwater > Lake | place: USA: Georgia | collected... | reverse complement strand
GGGGGGAGGGCGCAGGAGGAGGAGGCAATGGTGGCGTAGGCGCGGGAGATTCCCTTAATACTGGCATAGGTGGTTTTGGAGGCAAAGGGGGCTCAGGCTCAGGCGCAACAGCAGGAGGGGCAGGTCAATCAATTGATCGCGCTCAACTATTTACGGCAGGTGATCTTATTCCAATTGTAATTTCTACAGGCGCTGGAACTGCCTCTTGCACCATCACTTGGTAATCATTTTATGGCACTCAACAAACCCACGGGCGACATGCTCAACGCTGGCAGCAACTCTGCCGCGCAGGACCTCGGCACGGCAGCAGCAGGCACGTCGTCTAGCTACTCGCGGGCGGATCACGTTCATAAAAAGCCCTCTGCCGCAGACGTTGGCGCGATTGCCACGTCGCAGCTGGGAGCACTCAGCGGAGTCGCTACGCTCGACGGCGCTGGCAAGCTGACCACGGCTCAGATTCCCGCGCTGACCACGGCGCAGATCTCGCAGATCTCTCCCGCTGCGATTGGAGCAGTGGCAACCGGCGATGTAATCGCCATCAACAAGGGCGGCACGGGCTCAACAACCGCAGCAGCAGCACGCACCGCGCTGGACATTACGCCCGCGACTATTGGCGCAATGGCGACCGGCGAGCGCGCTGGACTAGCAACACTGACCGCAGGCACGCTGACAACCACGCAGGCGCTAGCGTTGACCGGCGACGTGACCTCCGCCGCAGGCAACCCCTCGACGGTTGTCGGCAAAATCCAAGGCAAGGCGATCTCAAACGCAACGCCTACAACCGGCCAGACGCTTGTCTGGGATGGCGCTCAGTGGGCTCCGGCGACGAGCAACAACACGGGCGGCGGCGGCGGGGCTAACGGGCTGACGTACTTTTTAAACGAGGGAAACTCTCCAGACGCTCCTGTTACAAACATTCAAGGAACCGTTTACCAACTCGGGCGCGTTGGCGTTCCAATTGTTTCGACAATCAACAGCGGCACGCTGACAAAAGATACATGGACGCCACTAATTGGCTTTGTGTCTGGCACCTTAGATCCAGAGGTGGCTCTTATCCCGGCCGGGCTTTGGGATGCTAACGTGTGGGCATTTGGAGATGGTAGTCTGAATGATAAAACAAGTATTCGCACAAGAGTTTACGTTTACAGCACCGCCGGTGGAGGCACACTTACTCCAGTCGCCACATCTGCCTCGCAAGTTGTTAATGGGACTGTCGCTCAGTACGCTTTGACGGCGCTTGTGCCGCAAACAGAAATTGTTGTAACGGACCGTATTTACATTGCGATTGAAGCGCTTGCTATTACAAATGGGCACAGCGTCACTGTATCTTTTGGCGGCACAACTCCTTCGCACCTCCACACTTCGCTCCCATTGGTGGGGGGGACGGGCCTTTGGAAGTCGGTAGCGGGGTATCTCCAGCCGCAGGCAAGTTTACTGGTTAACGCTGACGTCGACGCCCTTGCCGCGATTGCCAACAGTAAAATCGCAGGGCTGGCAGCCTCCGCCACGACGGACACAACCAACGCCAGCAACATAACAACCGGCACGCTGCGCACGGATCAGCTATCAACCATCTCCGGGCTACCAGCAGGCGCGCAGGGCTCGGCAACGGTTATCCCCTCGGTGACAGTTGACGCCAAAGGGCGCGTCACCGCGCTAACCACGGCGGCGCTGGCAAGCTACGTCTTGACGTCCAATTTGACGACCGCAGCGACCGCGAGCAAAGTCCCGCAACTCGATGCCGCAGGCAAACTTTCAACGGCCCAGGTCCCTGCTCTGACCACGGCGCAGATCTCGCAAATCACGCCCGCTGGCATTGGCGCAGTGGCGACAGACCAATTGTCAACGCTAGCCAAACTTTCGGGGAGCACGCTCCGAACTGACCAGATGGCAGCGCTTACCGGCGACGTTACAAGCGCTGCCGGAAACCCTGCAACGACTGTGGAAAAGCTTCGTGGGCGCACTGTTGCGGCTACAGCGCCCGCGTCAGGGCAGGTGCTGTCATGGGACGGCACGCAGTGGGCTCCAGCTGCGAGCGGCGCTGTGTTTTACGCAACGGTGCGACAAACAACGCCTGTAACTCCCGACACAATTGGGGTTTATCTTTTGACGTATACTGCTGGTTCTCCAACAGTTACATGCACAAACGTAGGAGGTAGCGCGGGACTGACTGTTGGCTCTACTTTTTCAGCCACAGCCTTAAGGGCGTTTACAATTACTGCAATTAGCGGTAACGGCCTTGATGTTACAATGTCGGGAAGCCCATCGATAAATGCAACATCTCAAAACAATTCGGCGTATCGGGGTACAAACACCACGTTTATTTACCCAACTGGCGCGCAGGTAATTGACGGGCGCACAATTGAAATTGGGGACGTTGTGTTTTTTACTGCGCAGGTGGCAACAGCGCAAAATGGTCCGTGGGTTTGCACAACCAAAGGAGCAACTGGGATTTCTCAAGTTTTGACGCGCCCAAGCTGGTTTACCGGCATGGCTTATCCTCTTGCTTGTACAATCCAACAAGGGCCAACAAGCCAGGGCCTTACCTGCAATTTATACCCGACAACGGTGGGTGCTTTTGATATTACGGTAGGCGTCACTCCTTTGACTGCAAGAGTAATTAGCCAGCGAGGAGACAACGCGCTTTTGACGTCCAACATTACCGGCACCGCCGCAAATGTTACCGGCACCGTGGCGGTTGCAAACGGCGGTACTGGCGCAACCACGCTCACAGGGCTTGTCAAAGGCACCGGCACAACAGCAATGGTTGCCGCTACAGCGGGAACCGATTACGTTACGCCGTCTGGTAACATCACCGGCACGGCGGGGGGACTTAGCGCAACATTGGCGGTGGCAAGCGGCGGGACGGGTCAAAACGCCTACACAAACGGGCAGTTGCTAATCGGCAACACAACCGGCAGCACACTTACAAAAGCAACATTGACGCAAGGTTCCGGAATCGCGATTACAAACGGAGCAGGTGCTATCACAGTGGCTTATGCACCAACGGTTTCGACGGTTGCGCCAACTAGCGGCGACGGCGCTAACGGCGACTTCTGGTACCAATACTAGCCATGGGCATTTCCTCAAAAATCGCAGGGACATGGCAGCCAATAGCGAAAATTTACGCTAAACGCAGCGGCGTATGGGAGACCGTTAAAAAAGTCTACTCAAAACAGGCGGGAGTTTGGCAGCAAGTCTTTGCTTACCTTGGGATTGCGTGGACCTTAAGATGGTCATTTTCTGGGAAACGCGTTGGGTACGTTTACTATCACGCTGCAAACGCAACCTACTACGCCCCAGTGCACAACTCAGACGGTAGTGCGGTGATTACGCTCTACACGTCCACGGATTTAATTAACTGGACGATTTATGGAACACTGTCGCCAGACACGACAGTTTTTGGGACTGGGCGCTGGAGTAATAGTACCAGTAAAATTGTAACACAATTAGCTTTTTCAGCCATAAACGCCACTAGTTTAAAAGTTTACATACAATTTCAAGGCGTTTGGTACAACGCCAGTGGGGGTGCTGCTTTTTTTGCATTTAATGCCGAGATTATTCCAACAACTCCGCCACCAAACGCTTTGGGACTAGGGTTTATTTTTGTCAACAATGCAGGCGCAAGTTTTCAAAACTGTCAACGTTTTGCGACAGATGGCAGCAACACGATGACAGTTGGGTGGGATGCGACGACTCAATTTTTTCCCGGCACAATGAATCAAAGCGTTATTGTCTACGACGTTTACGGCTTTGAAAATAATTCTTACAATAGCGGTTATTTACTAGACTCAAGATCTGCAGCAACTTACCCGCTAAAAAGATTCACCGGAGTCGCTTATGGCGCGGGAAAATGGGTTGTGGTCGGATCTTACCAATACATGGCGGTTGTCAGCAATTTGACAACAAATTCAACGCGGCTGTTAACGTTGCTGGGGTCAAACGCTTTGCATTTTGGAGGTGTTGCGTTTGGAAACGGGAAGTTTGTTGCAGTTTCCGAAGACGGCAAGGTTATAACCTCCACAGATGCCGCCACTTGGACGTCACCGGCAACAATTGCTACCGGCTACGTTTTTACTGGCGTGCATTATTACAATGGACTTTTTGTAACATTGTCGCAAATAGGAAGTTCCCCAACCACGTTTAACGCATGGTCGTCTGCCGATGGGGTTTTTTGGATTAAAAACGTAATGCCTGGGACCTACCCTGAGCCGGTTGATTTAAACATTGCTTGGAACTCGTATCCAATGATCTCTGGCAACGCCACTAAGCTTTTGGCAAGTGGCGACGAAACGGGAATTTACTCTGGCTAAATGAACTGGCTCTCATCCATCCTCCCCACGCTTGCAACGGTCCTTGGCGGCCCCATGGGCGGCCTAGCCGTTGAGGCCGTAGGCAAAGCGCTGGGCATGTCTGACGCGACCGCTGACAAGGTCACTAAAGCGCTTAGTTCCGGAAACCTTACCGCAGAACAGATGGCAGCGCTCCAAGCTGCTGATTTCCAGCTTAAGACAAAGATGGCGGAGCTGGGAATTGATGCCGAAAAATTGGCCGCAGCAGATCGGGCGTCGGCGCGGGAAATGCAAGTCAAAACCGGCTCACACACGGTGCCGATCCTTGCGAGTGCCGTCACCGTGGGTTTCTTCGGGATCCTTGTTGGTCTAATGACTGGCGATCTAAAAATGTGGGAAGGCCACGCAGAACTTCAGATGCTGGTAGGCTCGCTGGCCTCCGCCTGGGCAATGATTGTCTCGTTTTATTTTGGCGCGTCCCACGTCCAGCCTGGGGAGAAAAAGTGACGGGCAAAACCGCCATGATTCCGCTATTCCTAAACTTGCTTTCACTTATCGCCCCAATACTTTGGGTGCTCGCTTCCGGTGCACTAGGCATCGGCATCGGCGCCTACGGCCCGCGTCTTTTTAACCACTTCAAGCATGACCGTCTTGCCCGTCCCACAAATCCCAAGAATGCAGCAGCGCTACCTCAACGAGGTGCCGCCCGCCGGGCTGGTGGTTCTCGCAAAACCAAACCGCGTCCTGCCGCCAGCGGGAATGGACGGAAACGGCCTCGGGCCTAACGCAATCACACCGCACTCAGGCATCTATGACGAGTCTGGACGCTTGCCAACGCCTGTTTCCACACTTACCTTTCTAAGCCATGCTTGAGCGCAACATCGACGAAATATTGAAGGTTAACTTTGTCAGCCTGGCGGCGTTTGCGGTCAGTATTAGCGACTTTTCTGAGACCGTTAAGCTGCTCGTGATGATCGCGTCATTAGTTTACACCGTCACAAAAATCGTTCAGACGGTTCAAGAAATCCGCGACAAAAAGCAAAAATGAACCTCTCCCGCAAAGGTCTCGATTTTATCATTGCCCAAGAAGCTACCTCGGAGGCGTATTATACCAAACACGAGGCCCACCCTAATTGGCCTGGAGAGGTGTCTGGCGTAACTATCGGAATCGGCTACGACCTCGGGTACAATGCAGTGGCGCAGGTCACTCGCGACTGGGGGGCGCATATATTCCCACGCAACCTAGAGCGATTGAGTCGCTACTGCGGCGTGACCGGCGAGGCCGCTAACCAGGCGTGCGTCGCGCTACACGACATTGAGATCCCGTGGGATGCCGCGTGCCAGGTATTTGAGGAGCAGACGGTGCCGCGTTTTTATCTCCAAATGCTGCGGATTTACCCGCACGCCGAATCTATCCCGCCGGATGCCGCAAGTGCTTTGCTCTCACTAGTTTTCAACCGCGGCACTAAACTCACAGGCGAGCGGCGCACGGAGATGATGGACATCCGTAACGCGCTGGCAGACGGTAGGTTAAGTGATATTCCTGCTTTGTTTCGCAAACAGGTACGACTTTGGCCCGATACGGAAGGGCTCCGTGATCGCCGAGTGGCTGAGGCTGAGCTATTTGCGCAGGCGCTTGCGTAAACTAAGCTGGTTGGGCTAGAGTGGGGGGATGGACTTTAAAAAGTATCTTGGCGAAATTGGGCGCAAGGGGGGGGCTGTAAAATCGGCTAAAAAGGCTGCCGCGTGCAGGGAGAACGCAAAAAAGCCGCGTCCTAACGCACGCAAAGATAAGGGGTTAGCTTAGGGCTGAAAAATAGTTTCACTTTTTTCTTTACTAGCGAAACGGCTTAGCTAAGATGTGCGCCATGCAAGAAAATATCAACTCTCCCACAGTTAACTGGGACGTCGCAGAGGCCCACCAGTCCTTCCGGGCGATGGAAGACGCCCTCATCCGGGCGCAGACAACGCCCTCCATCGAGGCGGGCCGGCTCCAGCTCATTGCCGAGTTGGGCGCCGAGCTGGGCGCCTTGGCTGGAGTGGCTCTCGAAGAGCCTTCCGATGCGACCATGGCCGACCGCATCGCTAGAGCGGCCACGGTGTTGGCCATCCGCGCCCGAATGGTGTTGGCCGACCAGGCAGCGGAGTCCGCCGTCCAGGCATTTGCGACGCTGACCGCTCCCCAGCGCCTGGCCATGATGGCGACTGTCGGAGGCAAAACCTACACCGCAACCGTTGGCTCTTGGGGCGCTACGGTCGTCAACGGTCTCCTGCGAGAGCCTAACCAGCCGCCGTCCGCGGTGTTTTCGGACTGGGTATTTCAGTCAGGAGACGGCGGAGGGGACCGCGCTGTCGATGCCTGGGCGCCCAGCCGCCTAGTGACCGCGGAGGACATCGCCGCCGCCCGCGGTGCGTAGGCCGAAACGCCCACGGGGGCGTCTGGCGGTAATGCCGCCACTGACGAGGCCGTCAGAGTCAAAAAACGAACCAAACGAACAAAAATGAAACCACTAAAACTCACAGGCGCCAACAAAATCGCCATTGAAGCCGCGCTGCTCGCCGTCAACGGCAAAGCTTGCGTGCACACCTACACCCGCGCCAGCGAGTTAATCTCCGGCGCAGCGCTGGCAGAGCTTGCCCTAGGGAGGTTGGGATTACCCAAGAGCGCATGCAAGGGCGCTCGTGTGGTACTTGCCAGCGGGCAAAAGTTGCCCTCTGCCTACAAATATAAAGTTCGCATCACCCAGGCGACGCTGGTGCGGTGCGCCACAGGCTGGACGCTCACGGAGCTCTCCAGCGTCGAGACATGGCACGGTGGCGGCAGCATGCTAACTCTTACGGCTGCCCAGGACGAGCGGATCGTGGCTGGCGTGCGTGCAGGGTATCGCATCGCCAAATAATCTTATGAGCACCTCACACTTCCGGATCCCGCTCGGTGATTCGCACCTGCGCCCGCGCCCACAGCGCACCGCCGCTGCCGTCTGGCTGCTGGTGGGCATCGCGCTGCTGATGGCCGACGGGTGCGCCATGGCGCATTTTGCCGACTCTGGCGTCGAGGCCTGTATTGTGGCCGCGCTGACAATGCCAACAGGCATTTTTGTTATTTTGGCAGCCATGGAGGCACGAAAATGAGCAGAATCATTACGGCATTTAAAAAGATCCAGGCTCGCATCATCGAGCTATCGGATAAAGGGGAGAATAACCAAGTCATTGCCCGCCAGATGGGGCTCAAGACTTCCGAGATCAACACAATTTTGGAGGAGCACCGCGACAAACGTCCCAAGCCAAAGTATGGGTTTGAAGCGCTAAAAGAGCTGGCAAAACAAGCGGGGTTGCTCTCATGAGGAATGATTCCCAGCGGTTGGAATTTGCAGGACAGCCGGAACTCCCGCGCCGGCAGTCTCACCTTAAAAAAATGCGAAAGCATGATCGCGATAAAGGGGAACCTAATAAATGGGCAAAAAGAAAAGGGTTTGCAAAAGGTGTGTTTGCGCAGGTTGAAAAACACAAACAAACCCGACGCGAAGATTGTGTCAAAAGTTTGATTGAAACTCCTAAAAATAAAGCACTTGAGCCTTTGAGGGAGGCTCGCATCAAAATAAAAATGGCGCTTGATCGAATTAAAAAACAAGCGGGGTTGCTGCCATGAGGCGGCCCGCTTGTCAGTCACTGTTAATGCAGGACGCCTACCCCTCCCAGGCCGAGGGAGGGCTAGAGGGAGGCGTTTGCGGCGCATTAAAGCGAGCCTTAAAAGCATGGGATCAAAAGCGCTGGGATGGCAAAAACGAGTTTAAGTACGGCGGCGCAAATAGTCTGTATCGCCGCGCTAAACCAACGACTCGGGCTGAAATTACCTGGAATCCAAGGCCGAAAAAGCCCAGCGCCATCCCCATCAAAGTCCCACGCGCTCCACGCCCGCCACAGGGTCCGCGCTCGGAGAAAAACAGCTTGCCGCACCTAAGCCGGGCTCAAAATTACAAGCGCAACCTGACCCCAGAGCAGCAGCAGACGCTACTCGCCCGGCGTCGGGAGATCTACCGAGCCAAACATGGACCACCCAAGCGCCGGCCAACTCTCGACCTCGAAAAACGCAGACAATCAGTCAACCGCGCCTGCGCAGCATTTCGCGCACGTCAAAAAGCAAAAACCAAATGAACATCCGACCGTCATCACTTCCCAAGTTGGCCCTCTGCGGCCAGTACGAGGGCACAAAAACAACATCCCCTGCCGCAGCTCGCGGCACCAACCTAGATGCGTTTTTTCGCGACGGCTGGGGTAGCGGAGATTTCCCTGGCGGCCTAGCCGACGCCGACAAAGAGGCCGTCGAGTGGGCCTGGAGCCAGCTTGCTGGCATCAACGCCGACGACAATTCGCGCCACATTGAGACCCGCGACGCCGAGTGCAAAATCAAGATCCCTGGCATGCCTGCAGGTGGGACCGCTGATGCGATCTGTGTTGAGCGTCGGTGGCATGCTGACCTTAAATCGGGCCAAGTCTACGACTATCAGGCGCAAATGGCAGCCTACGCGCTCGGGCTCATGCACACCCATATAGAGCAAGAATGGACGGCCTACCTGCTGTTTTGCGACCAGCGCAAAGTTGTGGTGCACCGGTTTACCTACCAGTCTGCGCTGGAGGTAGTTGCGGCGGCGCTCGCCAACGTTGGTCAACCTCCGACCCCTAACGATTTTTGCGGCTGGTGCGTCCACTCGCTGACATGCGCGCCGAGACTGGCAGCGCAGGAGGCGGCTCTGGCGACAACGCAGGGCTCGTTTCTGGGGGTTCTGGCTGACCCGGCACTGCTCGCCCAGTTTCTCGACCGTTGTAAAATATTTGCAGCATTTGAGGACGCCGCGCGACTGCGAGCCCGCGAACTATTAGACGCGGGGCTGGAGGTCCCAGGCTGGCGGCTGCAAAAACCACGGATTAGCGAGACGGTGGGAGCGGAGACCTTAGTGGCCGCCGCCGTAGACATCAATCCCTTGGACATCATTCGCGCTCAAGGCGCAATCACCGCAAAAAAAGCCCGAGAACTTTGGCAGAACGCAGGGCTTGAATTGCCAGAAGTTGCCATCTCAACCAAGTTTTCAATCCCTGCCCTTGTGCAGGCCTAACCCTCACGCAGTCAACAAAAAAAACACAATGGAACTAATAACAAACACAGAATTTAACACCCTCGAACGCTTTGCTACCATGATTGCAAAATCAGGTATGGGCGGCTTTAAAACGCCAGAGCAGGCAATGGTAGGCTTAATGCTAGCAACCGCCGAGGGCATCCCCATTGGCCGTGTCATCCACGAGTATCACATCATCAATGGCAAACTAGCACTCAAATCGGAAGTGATCCTGGCTCGTTTTCAACGGGCTGGGGGCACCCTGCGCTACTTCCGAAACTCGGAATCGGTGGTCGAGGTTGTCGCATCGCATCCGTCTGGAGGCGAGCTGTCGATCCAATGGACGATCGAGCGCGCTAAAAAAGCCGGGCTCACCGCAAATCCCACATGGCAGAAACATCCGGCCGCAATGCTCAGGGCGCGCGCTGTAACGGAGGCAGTGCGAGCAGTTTACCCCGCATGCTTGTCGGGCCTAATCGAAGAAAGTGAAGCCATTGAGATCACTGCGACCAGTATTCCGCTCCGGCCGATGCTGCCCGTGCCGGACCTAAAAGTTAAACTCGCAGAAGCGTCCACCTTGGACGAACTTCGCGATGCCTGGGCAACCGTGCCCAGTGAAACGCCACCTTCGGAACTCGAAGAACTAACCGCAGTGAAAAACCAAAAGAAAACAGAACTCGTTAAATGAAAATTACTTACACAGTGCCGTCGGATCAGCAAAATGTAGTGATCCCCGTGGGTATTTATAGCGCAAAGTGCATCTCGGTTGTCGATGGATTTTCAAAAGCTGGAAATCCGATGGCGCTGTTAGAATGCCAAGTCGGCACAATGATGCTTGATTACCGCCTAACACACACAGACTCGGTTTTGTGGAAAACTAAGCAAGTGCGTCGGGCCTTTGGATTTATGGATCCATCGGGCGAACTGATTGATTTTGACACCGAAGAATTTGTCGGGCGTGAGGCGCAATGCCTGGTCGGGTACGCGGAAAAAATTGCCAAAAGTGGCAGCCCTTATATTGATCTGATCGAGTTTATTGAGCCGGGCAAAGAAGAGCAGGCGACAACAAAACTTGCGCAAATCATTAAATCAGAGGCAGATCGCAAACGAAACGCCGACGAATTAGACGCCGCAGGAATCGAGCCGTTCTAAAAATTCCAAACGAGGGGCGCGACTCGACAACGCGCACAACTTAAAATGATCAAACTCAGAGAATATCAAGCCGCTGCCATTGAGGGAGTGCGGCATGCAATGCGAGCCAAGAAAAAACGAGTGCTACTTGTCGCTCCTACAGGCTCAGGCAAGACTGTAATGTTTGCACACATCGCGCAAATCGCAGCAAGCCGAGGCAATCGCATCGTGATTTGCGCGCACCGTGAAGAGCTTATTGACCAGATTTCCGGCACACTGAGCAGTTTCGATGTTCCCCACGGATTTATAGCCGCGGGACGCAAACAAGCACTCGGAGAGTTAGTTACCGTTGCGAGCATTCAAACTTTGGTTAACAGGCTCAACCTAATCACGCCGCAATTGATTATCCTGGACGAGGCGCATCACGCGACTGCTGGCTCGTGGCGCAACGTCATCAACGCTTACCCGCAGGCAACGCTGTTAGGCGTTACCGCCACGCCGGAGAGGCTAGATGGTTCTGGGTTGGGGGATATCTTTGAGGCCATGGTACAAGGTCCGCAGGTCAAAGAATTGCAGGCACTTGGGTTTCTTACGCCTGTTAAATATTTTGGTCCACAGACGGTGGATCCTTCCGAGATTGCAAAACGCGGGGGCGAATATACGACCCGCAGCGCAGAGGCCGCGATGATGCCTGCAGGCGATATTGGTAAAATCACTGGCAAGGCGATCGACGAATACCGCAAGCACGCAGACGGGCAGCCGTCCGTCGTTTTTTGCGTTAGCATCGAGCATGCAAAGCGGGTTGCAGCACAGTTTTGCGACGCGGGCTACAAATGGGCGTCAATTGAGTCGACAATGAGCAAAGAGGACCGCCGCCAAGTTGTGGCAGACCTTCGCTCTGGGGCGCTGCACGGAGTGAGTTCTTGCGACATTATCAGCGAGGGCTTCGATCTTCCGGCAGCGTCCGTTGCCATCCTATTGCGGCCGACTAAATCGCTCGGGCTGTACATGCAGCAGGTCGGGCGAGTGCTGCGCCCAGCGCCGGGTAAAACCCACGCAATTGTGATTGATCACGTTTGTAATGTTGGAAAAGTTGTCGATGGGAAATGGGAGCAAAATCACGGCCCAATCGAACTTGAACGGGATTGGAATCTTGATGGTAAAGCCCGCATCAAAGTTTCCACAATCCCCTGCAAGCGGTGCCCCGAATGTTATGCGCTCAATCCGATTCAAGTTCGGTTTTGCACTGAGTGCGGGCATGAGTTTGTTGTGGAAAAAGCAGAGCCGCCACCGTCAACCGGCGTGATTGCCGAAGTCTCTCAAACCGTTATGGCGGCACGCGATGAAGAGTGGATTCGGTCGGCCAAATACCCGGAAGTGATGAAGTGGGCGCGAACAGAAGAGCAATTACAAGAGGTCGCCAGGGTGCGCAATTATTGGCCAAAATGGGTTTATATAACGCTTGAAGGCCGCCGCAAAGCGCGCGAAGGTTTTGCTGCATCACGGACCCGCTGCCCATGACCGAGTCGCAAATACAAGCAAAGATCCTGTTTGCTCTCGGCCGCCGCCCAGACGTACGGATCTTCAGAAATAACGTCGGCGCATTTAAGACTGCCAATGGTAATTTCCAGAAGTTTGGGTTATGTGTCGGCTCTGCTGATCTTATTGGGTGGGTGACAGTTAACGGGCGCGCGATATTTCTTTCGGTGGAAGTCAAAACAGAAATCGGCACACCGTCGGACGAGCAAAAAACTTGGTTAAAAAACGTGAAACGAATGGGCGGGATCGCCTTTATTGCCCGTTCGCCAGAGCAGGCACTACAAAAACTAGAAGAAGAAATTGCAGATGAAACATATCGAATCAGCTAACGCGGTTGCACTTGCAGACTTCCTCGGGCGCCTGAACCAATGGTTGCCTAACGGCAAAAAACATGGCCAAGAGTGGTGCGTGGGCTCGCTCTCTGGGGAACCTGGGGACTCGCTTAAAATCAATATTCAAAAAGGGGTTTGGAAGGACTTTGCGAGCGGCGAAGGCGGAAGTGATCCGGTGTCACTCTACGCGGCGCTGCACCACACCGGCATGCTCGACGCGGCAAAAGCCATGCTGGGCACTACAGCGGCAGTTTCTGCGCCGCCGCTGGCAGTAGTCGAGGATGACTGGAAGCCGCTGCGGATTGACGACTGCACGCCGATGGATCCAATGGCGGCAACCGCCCAGGCGGTGCATCAGTATTATAACAAATCTGGCGAGGACGTTGGGCACATCCTGCGATTTGAGAGCAACGGCAAAAAACGATTTGTCCCGCGCGTTTGGGGATATTTGCAATCGGACGGGTCTGAGTTGTGGACATCCAAGGGTTTCCCGACGCCACGGCCGCTTTACGGACTCATGCGTCTTGTGGCCAAGCCATCGGCGCAGGTGATCATTGTCGAGGGCGAAAAGTGCGCTGACGCACTACAGAGGGCGTTGCCTGAGGCCGTTGTGGTTTCGTGGGCAGGAGGCGCAAATGGGATCCGGCAGACTGACCTTCTGCCGCTACAGGGTCGCACCCTTGTGGCGTGGCCTGACAACGACGACCCGGGCCACAACGCGATGGCGTCTATCCCAGGCGCCCGAGTGCTGGAAATTCCGGCCGATAAACCAAAAGGCTGGGACTGCGCCGACGCGATCGCTGAGGGTTGGACGGCCGAGCAGTTGATGGCGTTTGTCGGGACCTCCACGGCCGAGGTGCCGCTGGTAGTGGTGGCGCCGCCGTTGGATGCGCCGCTTGCCGACGCCCGCGCGCTGTTTGCCGCCTACGGGGTGACGGTCAACAACCGAGGCGAACCAAAGGTTAACATGTCCGTGATCTATAGCTACCTTGCAGAGCATCCAACCTGGAAGGGGCGCATTTGGTACGACGCGTTCCGGAATCGGATACGCACAAACTACATCGGCCCAGAGTGTGACTGGAACGACACGGACTCCGCGCGGTTGCTGCTTTGGTTGCAGCGTGTTGCCCTGCTCGCAACCGCGGAAAAATCACACGTTGATGCGGCCGTCGGTCTCATCGCCCAAGACAACCGGCGCAACTGCATGACCGACTGGTTGACGAGTTTGACCTGGGATGGGGTGCCAAGGCTGGGGGATTTGATGCCGGTTGGGTTTGGCGCAACCCGAACGCCGTATTCTGAGGCAGTCGGGCGGTGTTTTGCCGTCTCGCTGGTCGCCAGGGTGATGCGCCCGGGGTGCAAGGTCGACACGATGCCGGTTTTTGAGGGCTCGCAAGGCATTGGCAAATCGACCGCGCTGGCAATCTTGGGCGGCGAGTTTTTTGCCGAATCGCATGAGCAGATCGGGACCAAGGACTTTAACCTCTCCCTTGATGGCCGGTGGCTGATGGAGCTTTCTGAGTTGCATAGCATGACAGCGGCCGAGGTGGAGCGCGTCAAAGCGGTGCTATCCACCGCAACCGACCGCTTCCGCTCGCCCTACGACCGGCACTTTAAGGAGGCGCCGAGGCAGGTTGTTTTCTCGGGCACGACGAACCGGGACGACTGGCACCAAGACCCCACCGGCGGCCGCAGGTTTTGGCCGGTGCGCTGCGGCGCAGTTGATCTTGTCTGGCTCGCAACGCACCGAGAGCAGATCTTTGCCGAGGCGCTAGCGCAGTACCGGGCCGGTCGCGACTGGTACAGCGTGCCCTACGACGCTGCAGCGCGGGAGGTGGCCAACAGGCGCGCTGACGACCCTTGGGAGGACATCCTGCGCGCTGGACTGGCGGAGACCCGCACATGGACCTCTGCTGACATCCTAGGAGGCCCGTTAGGTATCGACGTCGGCAAGCAGACGCTCAAGGACGCTAAGCGCCTGTCTGGCGTTATGGTCGCCCTAGGCTGGAGCCGGGTTAAGCTGCGCACCGACAACGGCACTCGCAATGGCTACCGCCTTATTCCGGCAATTTCAGATGTTCCGGCAATGTTCCGGCAATGTTCCGGCACCTAAATTGCTCAATGTTAGGGCAGTAGCACTGCTCTATATATTTTCTCTAAACATGTATTATATATATATAGGAGTGTGTGGGGGGGGTGTTGCTGCCAAACTTAAAACAAATGTTTTAGCGTTTTTTTGCCGGAACACCGGAGCAAAGTCGCAAGTGCAACAAAACAAACAACATAACAAAAACACGATCCGGAACATTGCCGGAACAATCTAAAAAATATGACAACTGAAACACTCATCAAAAAGCTGCGGAGATTTTTACCCCCTGGACCGTTGGCTCAGGAAATTATGATGGAAGCCGCCACCAGGCTGGAATTAATCGAATGGGAGTTGACCCAGACCATTGCCGAGGTCGCTTTACTTAAGCAACAGCGCGACGAGGCGCGCGAGATGGCATTAACGCTAATGGAGGCGGCAGACAGTTGCGAGTGGGCCGAGGGTTAACCTTGTAAAAATAATCCTTGCAGGTCGGCAATACCTGCCGCATACCGAATAAATGGATGAGGATATTATTGCCGACCTGCTCGATATGGGGATCCCAGAGCGCCACGCTGAGACGGTGGCGCGCTGGCATGCTGCCGAAGTGGCAGAGCATCGGGCCGACGCTACGGTTGAGGCCGCCACCCGAATTGTACGGTGGTTGCTCGATCCGTTGCCTAAGTTGTGGACGACAAGGGCAAAGGCTGTTGGCATTGCGTTTGCTATCGGACGCCAGGACATGGCGGGCTACGAGACGTTTGACGAGGCTGGGCAAGGGGAGGGCGTTAGCCATGCTACGGTCGCTAATTGGCGCAAAGGGGCAAACATTGCGCTGAGGCAGGCCCCCCCTAAGGAATCTCTTTAAGCTGGGGGTTTCGTCGCAGTGCCTGTCTCTAGTTCTTCTTTTTTATGAGTAATTCAAAAAATCCACGTTACCAAATCGAAATGATCAGGATTGAAACGCTGATTCCGTACGCGCGAAATTCCAGAACGCACTCGGACACTCAGGTCGCGCTGTGATTGATCAATGGTTAAAATGAAACTCTCCGACCAAGCCCAACACGCGCAAGTAAAAAACATTTTTGCCAAACTCAAGGCTGGCAAAACAATTTCAAAGCGCGAACAAGCGCAGGTTGAAGCATACGAGCGTGGGCAGGAGCCTCCCAAAACGACAAGGGAATGGGCGGCGCATTACGGCGTGTCGCACGTCACTATAATCAAATGGGGCAAGGCCGGGGCTCCGCTGAAGGGGACGGTTGAAGAGATGGACGCTTGGCGCGCGGCAAAGGTCAAGGAGACGCCCGTGGGGCTTTCTGACGCAAAGCTTCGCAAAACAATGCTGGAGGTTGAGCGACTGGAGATCCAGAACGCCCAAGCCCGAGGCGAACTTATCAACCGCGCTGAGGTGCGGGAGGCGGGGGTGCAGATTGGTGCCATCTTGTCGGCAGAGTGCCAAGCGCTGGTAAACGATTTGACGGGACAGATCGCGGGACAATCCGAAGAGGAGGTCCGGCCCAAGCTACAGGGCCGCATTGACCTTTTATTGGGCAGGGTGAAGGCCAAACTGCATGAATCCACTTAGTGATGGGGTCGCGGCTGGCATTGTCACCAGCTACCAGGGCGACCCGCTGGATTGGCTAGCGGAGCACGTCCGGCTGCCGCACTCGGCGCGCTCGACACGGTTTCAGCGGGACAACGCTCCCTGGCTTAATGACATTTTTCGCGCAGTCTGCGACGACCGGATCAAGCAAATCGTTGCCCGGGCGCCGACGGGCGGAGGAAAGACAACGTTGCTGGAGTTGGTCGTTCCGTGGGTCGTGGCCCAGCAGCCTGGGCCAATGATGTTAGTCGGCCAGACCGATGAGACGACCAAGGAATGGGCCGAGTCGCGATTGATGCCAATTCTTGAATCCTGCCCTCCAGTGGCTCGGCTGTTTCCGCATGATCGGCACCAAAAGAGGAAGACCGCCATCATGTTCCCACACATGGCTTTGTTTATGAGTGGCGCAAATATGAGTTCCTTGCAGGAAAAGTCGATGCGCTATTGCTACGGCGATGAATGCTGGCGCTGGGCGCCAGGGCTGGTGGATGAACTAAAGAAACGCCACCATTGTCGGTGGAACCGCAAGACCATCTTGGTGTCGCAAGGCAGCAAAACCGGCGATGATTTTGACCGTGAGTTTCACAGCGGCGTAGTCCACGAATGGGGCACCGAATGCGAAAGCTGCGGGGACTGGCATAAATATCTGTGGACCTCGATAAAATACGATGAGATCCGCGACGAGAAAAACGAATGGAACTGGGCAGGCGTCATGGCATCGGTACGGCATGAATGCCCGCTCTGTGGGCACGCCACGCTGGACACGACTCAGGGTAGGCGAGGGATGGCTAGCAGGGGGCGCTATGAGGTTGAGCACGGCGCCCAGCCTATCGCTGGCAACGTGTCGTTTACGTGGTCGGCACAAAGCGTTTGGTGGATTGCTTGGGCTGACATGGTGGTTGAGTGGCTTAAAGCCAATGAAGAAAAACGGCGGGGAAATACGGAACCGCTGAAGCAATTTCGCCAAAAACGATTGGCGCAATCATGGAGTGATGAGCAGGAGTCGCCCGAAATCAATCTAACGGCAGGGGATTATCACTTGGCAGATCATGGAGATGGTCAACCTATTGACGGAGAGGCCAAGCGATTGATGGCAGTTGACCGGCAACGGGATCACTTTTGGGCAGTATGCCGAGCGTGGCGGTCTGATGGATCCAGCCGCTTGATTTGGTGCGGAAAAGTACTAACTGAGGAGCAGCTCCGGCAGATTCAGCAACGGCTAAAAGTCCACGACAAACTGGTTTTTATGGATGCGCAGTACGACACAGGGTTGACCTACGCTTGTTGTGCTCGATGGAATTGGACGGCTCTGCATGGATCCGGCCGCAAATCGTTTCAGCATTCAGTCGGAAACAAAATGGTGGATAAGCTTTATTCGCCCGTAAAGGACGCCGCAGCTCCAACGGGAGGGCGAGCCAGGTATATCTTTTGGGCTAATGAAGGAGTTAAGGATCGGTTTGCACAGTTGCGGGCAATGGGATCACCAGTTTGGGAATATGGGCTAGATACGCCAAAAGATTACCTTAAACAAATTGTTGCCGAGGCTAAACGGGAAGTAGTTGATAAATTTACAAAAACGATCCAACGGCGTTACGTTCGGATCCATCGAGACAATCACATGGGGGATTGCGAAGCAATGGTGACGGCGGTGGCGCTGATGCTTGGATTATTACGCGAGACGGTAGTTGACGCAGAGGAAGACGGAGCATAATCTAAGAAAAGCTGATCAGAGCTCTTTGCCCTTGTGTTCCTCCCCGGGATGCGAGGGCTTAGTTTTTTTACACAACTGCCTTTAAGTAATGGCCTCCGCGATTCCTCAACTCATTCTCAAAGCGTTTCTTTCGCGCGACTTGATGGAACTCCGCGCACTCAGGGACGAGTTGCTGGATAAGGTGATCTCGGGCCAAGGCGGTTACCTAAGTGCATCAACCGTCAATGGTTCCAGCTTCACGTTTACATCGGGCATGAGTTGCCTGGACACGCTTCAGCACGTTCAGCTTGCGATCAGCTACAAAGAGACAGGCGTCTGCGCTCCTATTACGCGCACCACAATTCGTTTTGCATGAGCCTGCTTTCCCGTTTCAAATCGTTTTTTAAATCAGACGTGCCGCAAGTCAAGAGCGAGTACGAAGTCTATCGCCGCCAAAGACTTATCGAAGGCGGCGCGTGGGGACAGCGTCCGTTTTACCAAAACCATACACAGAGCATGGCAAAGGAACTCCCTGTTGGGGAGTGGCGCACGCTCACCTCCATGGCTCGGAAGCTTTATTGGAATGTGGGGTTGGTTAACAGTGCTATCGACCAGCGGGCAATGCTCACGGTGGGGAAGGCAATGCGGCCAATCTACACTGGCGAGGACAAAGCTTGGGGTAAACTTGCTGAAGCCTGGCTTAACGACTGGTTTCAGATCGCTTACACCGACGGGTCAAGCTGGTGGGATGCGCTTTTCCTTGAGTCGGTTGCTATTGATCGCGACGGAGATTGTCTGACAATCTGCACACTTTCAAAAAACGGATTTCCGCAACTTCAGATTGTGCCGTGGCATCAGATTGGATCAAGGGATGCTGACAGTGCGACCGTAAAAGATGGGCCCTACGCAGGGCACAGGATGGAAAACGGCGTGATCTTAAACGCGGCTGGCCGAGCAATTGCCTATCGCGTCATGGGCGAGACCGCTGACCAAGACCGCGACATCTCCGCCCAGGCTGCAATGATGACCTGCGACCGGCGCGAGATCGGCCAAGTACGCGGGATCTCTGGGCTTGCGCCGGCCATCCTGGGGCTTCGCTCGCTGAAAGAACTGGGCGACGACATTCGATTTGCTAGCAATGCTGCTGCAAAGATCTCGCTAATCATGGAGACTGAAACGGGGCTTGCGGATCCGAGCGATCCCGCTTACGCGCTCGATACCAACGCCGCCGCAAACGACGTCACTGGCATCCGAATGGAGCAGATGCAGGGTGGAAACGTCCAGTATTTCCGCGCAGGTTCTGGATCCAAAATCAGCCAACTCAAATCCGAAGTGCCCTCCGAGGCGCAGGATCGTTTGCAAGAACGCATCATCCGCGACGCCCTACTTGCAATGGGATGGCCTCCTGAACTGGGATGGGATATGAGCAAACTTGGGGGCGCCAGCGTCCGCATCATGCTTGAACTCGCAAACCGCGCCATTAGCGACCGGCACCAGTATCTATCGCAATACTGCAAACGTCGTTGCGCATTTGCGGTCGCCAACGCCATCAAGCTGGGACTGCTTCCGCCGTACAAAGGAAGCGACGCAGAGCGTGGAGGTGCGTATCAATTCAAATTCACGGCACCTCCGCAGCTCACCGCTGACTCTGGCTATGCTTCCCGAGATGCGATTGAATCCTTCCGCGCTGGGATGCGCTCGATGACTGACATTCTCGGATCCGGCGGGGTAACGCTTGACGAGCACCTCGACCAAATTGAGGCCGAGGAAAACAACATCCGCGCTCGCATGGCTCGCAGTGGGCTCCCGCGTTCTGTATTCGGAACTCTCACCCCTAACGGGCAGCCGGCCGATATGGTGGCGCCTACTCAAAACCCATGAGCTTCTCCCGCATTCTCTCCCGCGTTTACCATCAACCCTGGTTCATTACCGCCGGTGGGTTTGATGCCGTCCATCGCCTTGTCCAAGCCCGGCTCACGCGCATGGATGACGATGAGATGCCGGACATGAGCATGTACGCCGAGCAGCGGGAGGCAATGACAATTGACCCCAACGGAATCGCTCACATCGAAATCTGTGGCACGCTGGCAAAAGGAATTTCCGCAATCGAAAAATGCTGTGGCGCGACCGATTATGAAGACATCGAAGACGAACTTGAAGCCGCAATGGCCGCAAACGTGCGCGGCATTTGGCTGGAGATTGATTCTCCTGGGGGTGCTTGTACTGGCAATTCGGAGATCGCCGACCAACTCCAACTGATTTCCCGCAAGGTTCCCACGCTGGCATTCACCGACGGGATGGCGTGCTCTGCGGCGTACAACATTGCCGCGAGTTGCCGCGAAATTTGGGCGTCGCCAAGCGCCACGGTTGGCAGCATTGGCGCGATCATCCCTTGGGTGGACAACGGCGCAATGTGGGCCGAGGAGGGCATGATGTGGGCGCCAATAACTAATTCCGAGGGCGATCTCAAAGGAGCGATGATGGGTCCAAGCTTAACGGCAGCGCAAAACGCGTCTCTTGCTGAATATGTCCAAGACTCGTTTAACCTTTTCCGCGACAACGTTTTGCGCAACCGTAATGTGCCTGCGAGCGCAATGCGCGGACAGTGTTTTTTGGCTGGACGCGCGCTTCAGAATAAGCTTATTGACAAAATCGGGGCAGAGCAGTTAGCTTACGACCGTCTCGTTTCATTGATTTAGTGTTCGTTTGTTTCATCGTTCACCCGTCTGGTTTAACCGCCAGGCGGGTGTTTTTTTTACACGGGGTCCATAGGTATGGATCAACCCGATACCCTTGCTTCCGCGCTGGAGGCGCTCAACGCTGCCCGTGCTGATGCGCAGGCGCTCGAAATCCTCGCCGCTGAACACGCGACCACGCTCAACGCACTCAACGCGCTGACCGACAAACACCAAGAGCTAGCCGCTTCGCTGGCTGCCGCTTCAATGGCTGCCGCCGATCAAGCCGCAGTGATTGCTGCCCTCGAAGCCGAGAAACTCACCGCCTCCGAACGTGCCAACGCAATCGTCGCCAACATCGGCGTCGCTCCTGTGTCAATCGTTCCTGATGCCGCTCAAGCAAAAAGCTCTGAGGAACTATGGGCCGAGTTCAATACGCTTCCCCTTGAAGACCGAAATTCATTTTACGCAAAACATCGCGCTACTCTCACCAAATAACTCAACCCCTACTTTTCTAAGTCCTTATGTCCAATACCATTGCCGGTGTAAACCTCTCAGCGATCGCCATGGCGTCGCTGGATTCCCTAAAAGCTTTGTTTGCCAGCCTCGGCGCGTGCACGACGGATTTCTCCGCCGAAATCGCAGACCGTGGAGCAAGCATCACAACTCGCTATCCCGTAAACGTTACCGCTCAGGATCTGAGCCTTGGCTTTATTCGGACTGGCGTTGAAACGGTTGCTAAAACCATCACCCTCAGCAATTACCCTGGTTTTTGCTACGGGTTCAATGATTTGGAGCGTTCCAAGTCCTCGATCAACCTCAACGACCTATTTATTGCTCCCGCGTTGACCGCAGTCGGTCAGTCCGTATTCGGAACGATTTGGAATCTGGTGACCTCCAGTAACTTCAATTCGGTTGGCATTAATGCTGCCAACTTTGATCGCTCGGATCTTGCTGATCTTCGCGCTCGTTTGAACACGCAGGGAATGCCGCAAGAAGGCCGCGCCGTACTGCTCAATCCAACTTATTTTGCCAGCTTGCTTAAGTCCCTAAACACGGCTGAGTTTCCTGGCTTCATCCCTGAAAAGGGCGAAGGGTTTATCCCTCGCGTCGCTGGGTTTGACGTTTACGAATCCACCGAGTGCGATGCAAACGGCCAGGGCTTGGGTGGCTTTGTTTTCCACAAATCCGCGTTGCTCCTTGCTTCCCGTCGCGTCAACGCTGATGGCGCCCAGCAGATGGGTGCTGAGGTTGCTGACGTCCTTGTTCCAGGGCTAAACCTTCCTGTGCAGATGCGCCGTTTTTACGACGTGAACGCCGGAGAATTGGTTTACAGCATGGGCGTGCTGTTTGGAGCCACTGCGGGCCGCGTAGAAGCTGGCGTGCGCATCGTTGCTGAATAAACAACCACTCACACGGGGAGAGGTGGGCGTTTGCTCGCCTCTCCCTTTGTCTATCTAACTATGTCTCAAAAACTTACAGTTGTTACAAGGGATCTCGAAATCGTTTACATCGGCGACGATTACGACGCGGCCATTAAAGCGTACAAGGCCTACAACGAGCCTGGCATCATCAAGGTGTTTTGCCTAACGCGGCCCGACCGCGAGAAGCGAATCAAAATTCAGAAGAGTGAACCGCCCGCTGCAAAGTCCAAAAAATGAACTGGTTTACCATAGCCGCAGACGCCACAGACCAAGCTTTAGCCATTATGGGCGAAGAGTTTGTTTACCAGGGGCAGACGTGGCGTGGTGTTATCAATCAGACGGACACGCACGAAATCCTTGAGGCTGGGGGCTTTGCGACATACTGCACTTGCTCGATCACAATTCAGAAACGCGGATTTCCTGTGCCGGTGAAGGGCGACAAATTGACAATCGCCGGGACTCCGCTTCGCATCGTGCGCACCGCTGAACATCCTGTTTCGTGGACTCTTTACTTGGAGGATGTGTCACGATGAGCCTTGATTTGGCGATGTGCGATGCCATTCGCAACAGTTTGCAAGACGCTTTCCCAACGACCTTTGTGGGCCTGCCGCATGATAACGAGCGGATCACAATGCCTTGCATCATCCTCGACTTAAAAGGCAACTCGCTGCTCAACTCGCCGCTGTGGACAGGGCAGCTTTCCGTCGCTGTGGCGCAACAGGCTGATGACTCAACGGTTGCGCAACACATTGCATTTGTAAAAGAGGTTTCAGATTTTTTGACAAACATCGAAATCGACTCTGATGCCGTGCAACTTTACGGAATTATTTCCAAATCTTCAGACGGAAACAACACCGAGCGCCACTGGTCTACGACGCTCACATCCACAATCGGCTACGGCCCAAAACCATAATTCTTTATGCCCGCATTCGGTGTCGCAGACACATTCGGAGTCTCAGCTCCTACTGGTTACGTTCAAAGTTCAGAAAGCTCTACAGACGTGGAGGTTGCTACTATTAAAAACGCCACGGGGCAAATTGTGGAGGCAATCAAAAAGCCGCGCACACTTCAAACTGTAAGCGTAAAAACTAAAGGCAGCGCAACATTGTCGACCATCGCAATTGGCGACTTTTCTGGAATGACAATTACCTCGTCAAAATACTCGGAAACCAACGATGACTTTGGAACCTCTGAAGTCACCGGAAGCCTTTACGCATAATTTTTATGAGCACTTTTGGCATCACAAAAATCACGGGTGATTTAATTGAAAGCGTTGATCTCGAACATAAAGCAGAGATTAAACAGCTAATCACCTCAACTGGAACGCATTCCGCTGTTCGCTCCGTGGACGATTCCTATACTTTTTCGGTTAAGGGCAAAGGCACAAGTCCCGTCACCATTGGTGGAGCTGATGGGGCGCCTACAGGAGCAACGGGCAAAATTATTATCACAAACGTAACGCTTACAGAAACCAATGACGATTGGGTTGGGTTTTCCTATTCTGGAACAGCTTACCCACACGCAACTTAACCCGCAGTTTGAAATATTATGCACGTCGGACAGACCATTGAATTCATGCGGGACAACCTCCCGCCGTTAAAATCCCCAAACACCGACATTGTTGGCGCTTGGTTTACCTGTGGAGGCCAACTCCTAAAAGAAGATCCTTACGCATGGACTGTTGAAGATACGCACGACGGCCCCAGGCAAACCGTCACCTGGTGCGTGGATGGAGATGTGCCGGTGACGTTTGGATCCGAGTCGGTGACGTTTGCCGAATTTCGCAGACGCTGGATGTCAGCAACCTGGTGCGCGGAGAACCCAGACCACCCGATCAGCTATATGCGCCTATTCCGCGACAACGGCGCCAAGATGAAGACGTGGATCAAAACGCTCAAGCCCGCCGTGTTAATCCGTCGCGGAGGACGTGTTGCAGTAATTCACCCCGACCTTCCTGAAGCACGAAAAAATCAAATTCTTGCTGAATTATGAATGAAATCCACGATTTTCTTGATGGAGAAAAAACCATTGGAGGCATTCGCTTCCGCGCGTTTACGATTGGCAGCAAAGCGATCTGCGAACAAATGCGGCTCACGATGTTTACTAGTGGCGAGGTATCAGATGATGCCGGTGAGTCAGAGCGGCAATTGATCGCTTTCACTTGGTTGCATTCCGAGCCGTTGGAGAATGTGCTGACAGCGGTGCGTAATGGCACCTGTGACTCCGCCGCTCAGTGTTTTGGGTTCACGCTGCCAGTCCACATCCTGCCAGCCATTATTTCAGAAATTAACCGCATTAGCGCGGCAAGCGCTGAAGCGTCTGTTGACGTGGCCCAAAAGCCAGGCGCAGGAAAGGAAACCGCGCTGGGAAACTTGTTCGGCCTGGGCAGCTAGAATCTCTGGTTTTTGCCTTGGCCAATAATTACCATTTTACCGAGGACTTCATTTTATGGCAGCTCCCTTACCACCGCGCTCTCAGGTACATCCATGCGGCGCTCTGGTCAAATGGAGCGTGGACCGTCAAATCAAAGCCAGCTCCGAAAGCAGAATACGAGAAGCTTTTGAGCCTCGCACTGGAGGCGCAGGAAGACGATGAATCTTGAAGTTGAAGTGATTGGATCCGATAAGTTTTATCGCGCGCTAGAGATGATGGCAGTGACGTCTAAACGCACGGCTGTTGAAGTCATCAACGAAAATTTCAGGGGAGTGATTCGCAACCTTTTGGCGCTCAGTCCTCCAATGGGAGGAAAGCAAGGGGGGTTTAAGTTTGATGCCAAAGGTAAAAAAACTGGGAGCGTAGATTTTGCAGGAGGAAAAGAAAAAGGGAAATCTGCAATCTTGGCAGATTTAAACAAGGCATTCAAAACTGTGGGAAAGAAGAGCTTGCTTGCATTTTCTAATGAGCAAGAAGCACTTGGTTGGTATCTTGGCGCTCGCAATTCGCGAAAACGAATCAAAGGCGCACCTAAACGTCCCGCATCTGCGCAGCAAATTAACTTTGTGCGCAGGTCTATTTTAGACCGACAGGGAAGCTTTGCCGCGGGCTGGAGCAAAGCTGCAAATTATTTCGGCATCTCACTCCCTAAATGGATTTCCAAATGGGGTCCGGCCCACTCAAAACTAAACGTAGAGGTCAGTGAGTGGGGCTATTACCTGACAGCAATCAATGTCACATCGCATCGGGAAGCTGACGTTATTGAACGCATTACGGCAAGAGCGATTGAAATTCAAACCGGAAACATGCGCCGCCAGATTGAATCTTACGCGCAGCAGCAGGCAAAGAAAGTTGGGTTTACCGCTTAATTTATGGCCGACATCAAAATCAAATTAGGGATCGACGCGGCTGGGCTTCAACAGGGAGCACAAACGGCAAAAAAAGCCGTCAATGATTTGGTACAATCGGCAAAAAGCCAAAAGATGAGCATTGGCAAACCAGAGATGTTTGCCGCAGTCGGAATTGCCATGACAGCGGTTGCAGCAGCGGCGCATGGGATGTATTCCGCCATGGAAGCCGGGGGCGCATTGGTTGATCTATCTGCGCAGACAGGCGTTGCCATTGACAAATTGATGGTTTTACAGACCGCTTTTAGCCAGGCGGGGCTGGGAGCCGATAGCGTCCAGCCGGTGATTTCCAAGATGCAAAAAAGCATCATGGACGCAGCCAGCGGAAGCGCCGAGGCGTCAAAAAAGTTTTCAGACCTCGGCATCAACCTTTACGAACTGCAAGGACTGTCGGCCGATGAGCAGTTGCAACGCATTGGAAGTGCTATCAACGACATCAAAGATCCAGCTCAAAAATCGGCAGCGGCAATGGAAGTTTTTGGTAAAAGCGGAGCAAAGATGCTTTCGTTGTTTGCCGCTGGCGGGCTTGATGATGCGGCCGACAACCTGGGGCAGCAGGCGCGATTGATGAAAGAAAACGCAGGCGTGTTTGATCGCACAACGGACGTTTTAGGCACTGCCGGATCCAAGGTGCAAGGATTGTTTGTAGGCATGGCGTCAGCAGTCATCCCGCAGCTCATCACCGGCATTGACGCGCTCAACAAAATTGACCTGACAGGCATTGGCGAATCGCTGGGCGACGGAATTGCTATTGCCATCGAAATGATCGACCGCGCTATCGAAAAATTTAAAGCGGTGGGCGCAATGCTCAAGCCACAAACAGACATTGCAGCGCAATCCGGCGGGCAGGCATTTATGGGAATGGGCGGAATGGGCGGCCCAGGCAAAGGAATGGGCCAAATGATCGAGGAGGCTAACATTGCCAAGACCGCCCCAGAAACTCAGGGAATCTTTGCTGAATACAAAGCCGAAATCGAAAAAAAGAAAGCCGCAGCAAAAGCAAAATACAAAACCGAAGAACCTCCGCCTCCTGAGGGTTTTACAATCGGAGGCGCCAAAGGTGCCAACGTTGACATCTCCTCAACTCTTAGTAGTCTAACCAAGGTCGGCGGGGCGTCTGGCGGTATGGGCGGAGGCATCGTCCAGGATCAAGCCGCGTGGCAATCCGTGCGGGTTCAGGAGTCAATTTTGGATTATACAAAGCAGCTCCTCGAAATCGTCAAGGGTGGAAACCAAGATCTCGGAATCACTTCTGGTGGCGGGGGGATGGTTTTAACAGCTTAAAAATTATGGCAACGGAAACACAAATCGAAGTCAGTCGTGACCCCACGGGGCTAGTCACGCGGACAGTCACAAAGCAGGCATTTGCATGGGAGGATCCGTCTGAAGATTGCCGCAGTTATCGCGTCAATCAAAATGACGGAGTGGTTACTATTGTCGAAGAGTTTTTCGACGCAATGGATCCTGTTTATCAACTCGACGTTTCGACAACGACAGAGCCAATCGAAAGTCATCCGCACTTTTCAACGCTTGACCCTACAGACAGATCAAACTGGCGCAGATGGACGCAAAACAGCCAAGACCCTGCCCTTAATGGGTGGGACCCAAAAGACAGCGCAGTGGAGCTTATCCAATTTCTTTACTTCCTTTGGCAGAGGTCAATCACTTCATATTTTGCGCCTCGTATTGTTGTAAAATGCACAACACTTGAAGACACTGAACCTAATGCTTCGGAAGTTGGGAAAATTAGCGAAACGGGGTGGGGTGGCAATGTGGGGGCTGTTAATTTTGTGTTGATTGGATTGTCGGCGCAGCAAGAAGGCGTGAAATATCGCGTAACACGCGAATATCTCGGCAGTGCTAATGGCACAGTTTGGGAACCATCAATCTACGCATAATGGATTTACCAGTTTTCCGACGCGGGCTAGAACTTGTCTCTTTACAACTCAACAAGCTAAGTAACTCAATTCGAGCAAGCACAATTACAAGCGTGATTGGAGGCAGCCTGTCCTGCACTCCTGGAGGGACGACGCTAGTTATTGACCGGCAACCAGGCGGGTCGTCATCGGCTGCCACGCAATGCCCGTTCCGGGTCACTGACATTTCAGAAACTCCAGAAGGCGGCGGGCAGGCTGTTTTAAAACTGAACGTAAAATGCGAAGAAATTCAGGCATTTTCTAGCGGTGATTTCCATTGCTGGCCTGACACGACAAGTCCCGAAGAGCCAAACTTTGTAATTAAGAATATTCCTCAAAATGAAGAGGCGTGGTACGGTATTTATTTGCAAATAATTGTCGACCAACGGCAAAACTTGCTTATAGACGGGCAAACCAAAAAGCTTCCTAAAATCGTGTTTCTTAATCGCTGGGCTGAATCAACTAGCACAGAGATAATGGTTTACCTCGCGGGGGTGAACGTTGGAAAAAACGAAGCCAACAATTATTACTTTTCAAACATTGAAAACGCGTGCCCCATTGTTGAACTTCCTGTTTTGCCTGGATGTCCATTTTTGGTCGAAAAAAACTCCCCAAATTTTCCAGCGGATCTGCTTAAGGTTGACATCCGCAGTTATAAAATTGCCGGAAATTTTCCCACAGGGATGGAAGGGGAGGCGACCTACTCAATTGAAATTGAAGAAAACAGTAATTACTGGTATTTGTATTGCGTTTTGGTTGTTGAAAACGGGAACATTATCCCCGGCGAAGACAACGTCACATTTGGTCTTTATGACGACGTGCAAATCTCAACGGATACGGTCGTTTATTTCTTAATCGCAGAAATCCAAACAGGGTACGACGCGGATAGCAATCGAGTTGTGGAGTATATTTATAATTACTGCACGCTACCTTTTGTGGTACCGATCCCTCCTTGCCCGTTTCGCCTAACCAATGGCAGCACAGACACTAAGGAGCAAATTCAAGTTGCGTTTGGCAAGGTTGATAGCTATGTCCCAAAAGGGATGCCGGTTCCTCCGGCGGTTACGCCACCGCTTTTGATTGAGATTTCTCAGAAGAGTTTCATCTATTGCGCTCTCACTTACGACGCCACGACATTTACCATTGCAGGCACAGACAGCATTGTGTTTTCCGCCGAGGCAACGACCAAGGCAAACACGGATTTGATTGAATATGTGCTGGTTGGAACCGTTGAGTGGGACGAGGAAAAGGGCAAAATAAAAACAATATCGAGCGCATGCGCGGCGATTGTGCCAAACCCGTGTGCGTTGAATTGGAGTACTCCGGCGTAAGTTATGAACTGCTATGAGTTTACAGCGCTTGATGGCCTGACGCTGACTTTTGCAATGATTCAAGATTCTGGGTACGAAGGGACGCAAACAAACACCTCAAGACGCCCAAACACCCGCACTTGTCTAAGATGCAAAAGTCGTTATACGCCGCAAGACGAACCGCATTTTCCCGCACCGCCAAGAAAACACAACGCCTGCTCGCAGGCTGAATATGCCGCGCTTGCGGTTCGGAATGGGGCAACTTGCTTTCGGTTTACAACTGGAAAAATGCCATGGGCTGACACTCAAACAATAACCGGCCCAGACGGAAGCGTTTGCGAATTGTCATGGCGTCCTAATCGGTTTTCATTTCGCCGATATCCGCCGCGTCTAAAACCATGGGACGAGCAAGACCCGTATTACCCTGGGGCTTTGCGGCAATACAACGCCTTTAAATCGCACGGCTTTTTGCAATTTTCAATGTGGCTGCAAAATACAGTCTATTACAACGAGCAAGGCCCTGAGGTGATTTTTAACAATTGCGAAGACGGCACAATTGGATATTTTTCGAACGACTACCTTGATAATCCCGGTGCTCCAGCCGTCACACTTGGAGTCAGTTTTTTATGAAGATTCCCGCTTGGCTTGCCAAAAAACGGCACGACATCTGTCACGTTTGCCAGCAAGCATTGGGGTGCGCTGGCAAATTCACAATGCTTGACTCATCGCCAGACTGCCCGCTTGACAAATTGCCGCCGCTCAGCGATGAATTGACGTGGGCCAAAGCTTGGCCGCAAGATGTCCCAGCCATCTCAGGCTGCTGCGATAGGATGGGCTAATTTTTACTAGCCCCCTAATAGTAATGACTCCCGCGCAAACATCTGGCTCAATTATACGAGGCGCGGACTATGCTCTGGGGTTTCATTTTCTGGACGCTAGCGGTGCAAAAATCAGCCTTGCCGACTACACTTTTTCGGCTGTTTTAAAATCCACGGCGGGAACTCTTATTGCGACGCCTACAGTGGCCGCTGAAGGGGTTGATGGCTGCATCCGCATCACTCACTCGACGACTGCCGCACTGGCCCCACAGCGGGCAACCTTGGCGCTTTTTGTTTCTCGCATTTCCGACGGCTTTCAATTTCAAGCCATTTCTTCAAGGATTACCATTTTATGAGTTGCGCATCCGAATGCGGCATCGTTGCCGTCGAACTTTTGACTGGCATCCCTGGGCCGACTGGGCCAACTGGGCCGCAGGGACCTCAAGGGGCTCCAGGCGATTTAACCTCACTCAGTGGAGACGTTGAGTTGTCCGTCGGCGAGTTTGGCTCGGTCGCAACCGTCACTGGTATTCAAACAATCCCGGTTTCGGAAGTCGCCCCCACTGGCACTCAGTTTTTGCAATACAACGGGATCCGCTGGGTTCCAACAACTTTTGACGCAGGCACCTACTAGTTTTTTATGAGCAACCCGATCATTCCCAAGCGCAACATTATCGCCACTAGCGAGTTAGCGCCAACCGCTGGCGTGTTGGCCATTGCCGAGCTTGCAGTCAACACGCAGACAAATCGCGTTTACCTAAAAGGCAACGCTGGCGTTTTTGAGGTCGGCCAGGACAAGGTTGCCACATCCCAGCTCACGACGCTCAAAGAGGCTGGCAAGGTGCCGGTGCTTGACGGCGTTGGCTACCTCTCCACCGCGCAGATTGCCGCGCTCAACACGACGCAGCTTGCCTGCTTGACGACCGGCGCACTGGCAAACCTAGTGCCGCAACTGGGCACCGACGGTAAAATCTCTTCCGCGCAGTTGCCGCCTATCGTGACCGGCGCTCTGGTTTACAAGGGCGCTTGGGTGCCCAACACAAACCCAGTCCTTGTAAGCGGTACTGGCACAAAAGGCGATTACTACATCGCCACCGCAAACGCAACCATCGCTCCCGTGGACGGCCACGCTAAGATCTTGGCGGGCGACATGATGGCCTACAACGGTGTTGCCTGGGATCTTTTACACGGCGCAACCTCTGAGGTTATCAGCGTTAACTCTCAACTTCCGATTAACGGGGACGTTACACTGACCGCCGCCAATGTTGGAGCAGTGGCGACATCCGCGCTGACGACCGCAGCAGTGGCGTCTGGCGTCCCGCAGTTGACCGGCGCAGGCAAACTCTCGACCTCGCAACTCATTGCCGCAACGACCTCCGAGTTTGGCTCCATCAAGGTTGGCACCGGGCTGGCAATTGACGGCAATGGAGTCCTCTCGGCCAACGGCGACGGCTACACGCTACCAACCGCAACCGCGTTTGTCCTGGGAGGCATTAAAGCGTCGGCATCTATTGACGTTGACGGTGTGACTGGCGTGGCAACCGTGGCGACTGCCGGAGTTTACTAATCGCATTTATGGCATTCCCGATCATCCCCAAACTCAACTCGGCCCCCGGGGCTGGCGCACCGGCAACGCTGACCCTCGGGGAGTTGGCCGCAAACCGCTCGACAGCTAAGCTCTACATGGGCACCGACACGGGGGTGCAGGAGTTGGCGTTTGCGGGGAGTTTGGGCGGAACTGCCACCAGCACTTTTACGGCAGCGGGTGGCACGTCATTTGCCCCGCTGAATGGATATACGACCACCAACGTCAACGCTTACCTGGTTAGCGTCGGCGGGATCGAGCAGCGCCCCACAGTCGACTGGACAATCTCATCTGCGGCTGGTGGGACTGTCATTTTTGCCACTGCACCGCCCTCTGGCGCGACAATCATCGTGCGTGCCGTAGTCGCTGGCTCTGGTGGAGGCAGCGGTGGCACTGACATTGGGGGCCGCGCATGGTCTAGTGCAGCGACGTACACCGAGGGTGATTTGGTCGCCACGGACCAGACCAGCACATGGATCTGCATCCAGGCTGACAACACCAACCACGAGCCATCAGCGTCGCCGCTATGGTGGGCGAGGATGCCTGCCAGTGCGGTGCAGTTACAGTTTCGCCCGCTTGCTGAGACAGCGCCAACCGATGGGCAGGCGATTGTCTGGGACAACGCCAACACGACGTGGAAGCCGGGGACTGTAAGCGGCGGCGGCGGAAATGCCACGCAGCTTCAGGGGCGCAACATTGCAACAACAGCGCCAACGGCTGGGCAAGTTTTAGGCTGGAACTCAACGACGTCAAAATGGGAGCCAACCGGCGGGGGCGGGACGGTTACTTTTAATACGGTTGGAACGCATTACTGGAGTGTGCCAGCCTCTACGCGCTACGCTCGGGTGCAAATCACAACACCAGCAGGCACGGCGGGGACTAACGGGCAAGGAACAGATGGAGAAAATGGTGGCGATGTAGAGCAAGGCGCTCCAACAGTTGGCGCAAACGGAACGGATGGAAGCGGATCAGTGGGGACTGTTGGCAAATCAATCACTTTTAATGGGCAGCTTTTCTCTGGCGGCACCGCCGGACAAGCTGGGAGCATTGGATATGGCGGCGGCGGCGGAGGAGGTTTTGTTATTTCGTCGCAACTTTTTTACGCTGGGGCTGCTGGAAATGGACCTCTTGCTGGACAAGGCGGCGGAACCTACAATTTTAATAATTTTGCAGGCGGGGCTGGCGGAGGAACTGCAGCCGCGGGGCAAGATGGGGCAAGCCAAGGCGGAAGCACTGGATGCGCTGGAGGAGGAGGCGGCGGGGATTCGGGAAG
>Ga0214919_10002051_pt1 | contig 32141 bp, 24 predicted proteins | sample LL1503_MetaG_FD_177994 | JGI IMG/M metagenome (GOLD analysis project Ga0214919, IMG submission 177994) | Freshwater microbial communities from Lake Lanier, Atlanta, Georgia, United States - LL-1503 | ecosystem: Environmental > Aquatic > Freshwater > Lake | place: USA: Georgia | collected... | reverse complement strand
TATTAATTGTTCCATTATTAGTATTGTTATTAACTAATTGATTATTAATTTTTTGCAAAGTTTTAGGATGTATCTTACAAAGTTTTAATAATTGATTAAGTGTATGTTTAATTTCCAAGTTCTCTTTCTCTAAATTATTAATCTTTGTTATTTGATTCTGATTCTTACATGTTTTTTCATGTCTCCATTTATTTTTATAAGAAGAAAAATCTTTATTGCATTTTATACATTTTTTATTATCCTCATTTTTTGAGGATAATATGGGTATATTTATGGGTATAATTGAGGATATTATGGGTATATCCTCGAGTTTTAATTTCATATGAAATTTCTTGTTGTGATTCCATAAGGACTTATACGACGAGTAGTTTTTATTACAATATTTACATATATGTCCATCCATCTTTTTGATGTATATATACATTTTAGATATTTTATTCTTATATGTTTTTTTACAATATCCACTTTAATGTATATCCACTTTTTATCCAGGGAGAGAGAGATGCACTCTAGAAAATAAATAATTTCAAAATAAAAAATATAAATAAAAACTTGTATTATGTAAAAAAGTAATATTATACAAAAAATTCTCATTAAAATAATAATACATATCCTTAAACGAATTATTATATATATTAATAAATAATTATTATATATAGTATATATAATGGAAACAAAAATATATAACATCGATTCGGCGTTTCGTAATAAAACAAAATATCCAAGTAGTACTAACTTTACATATAATACATTAGATACCCAGTCACAAGTAATACCATTTCAAGAAAAAAATGTAATTGGTATAAAAGTATTATCAGTTGAAATACCAAATACAATGTATTATATAAATTCAGATCGTGGTAATAATATTTTTAAAATAGACGGTAATACATTTAATATAGCTGACGGGTCGTATACATCTACCGATTTAATAACATATCTAAATACACTTGTTTTAAACATAGATTTAGATTTTATATCGACATCATATGATAGTAAAATTGAGATATCATCAGGTGCTAATCAACAACGCACTGTAGAATTCCCTTTAGCAAATAATGGACATAAAAGTCTTGGTCAAATACTGGGTTTTAGTTCACTATCTTATACAATAGGAAATAATAGTTCTATTAAAGGTGAAACAACTATATATGTACCTCAATATCAATATTTTTTTTTAAGAATAAATGATCTTGGTAATATAATTAATAATAATACTAATTATTTAGTAAAAAATATATTATCTAAAACTAATCAATTTAGCGATACAAATTCTGGATCATCATATGAATATATTACAAATCCAGTTGTATTGGAACAACCTACAGATATAACAAACTTAAAAATTACTCTAGAAGATTCACAAGGAAATATAATTAGTCTGAATGGAAATGATTTTTCTTTTACATTAGAGTTAACAGTTATAACTAATACAATATTAAAAAATTATGACCAAATTAAATTTTATTCCGAACCTGTAATGCAACGTATTTTACAAGCGAAGATGTTGGCATATTACGAGAAAGAGGTTAGCAAAGAAGTTAATGATTCACTTACTGGAACATATAATGCCAATTTAACAAATCTTAATAATATAGTGGAATACACGCCTTATGGAAATAGAAATAATTATTATAATAGTTCATCATCATATTATAATAATATGGACAATATTAGAAAATAATATATAAATATATTTATATGACGGCATTCATTAGTACTTTAAATACTACATATAATCCATTATTAGCAAATTCGACATGGAATGGATCTGTAGAAACATCGCAAACTTATTTAACAATTCTTTGTACAATTATAACTGATACATCTGGTGTATTAAATGTATATCAATCAACTTTTGGCGAAGTTGATGATTTTACTGATACATTTACTATATCGCCAAATGTTTCTACAAATATATTTCAAATTCAAATTAAATCAAAATTTTATCACATGGAGTTTACAAATACCGATAATGTTAACCAAACATATTTAAAGTTAATAACAAAATTAATTGATATAAAAGTTGCTGAAGATATAACAGAAATTAATAGTGGGACTATTAATACAGGAATAGGTACTCTTCATACAGATCTAACTTCAACTGGAATTAAAATTCTAACAATGCCAAATGTAACTACAACCGAAGCAAATAGTTTAGGATATAGTAATATAGGTGTAACTAATACTGGGGTTGTAATTAAAAATTCACCTGGTATAGTAAAAAGTGTAATGGTATGTGTCACTGGTGGTAATAAATTCTGTTATTTAAAAATATATAATAAATCAACCGTACCGACAGCAAGTGATACACCAGTCATAGTAATTCCAGTTCAAGATACTACACATTCATGTGTAGTTCCATTATATAATTTAGAATTTAGTAATGGTATTAGTATAAGAGGCACTGATAATGTTGCTGTAAATGATAATACTACTCCTGCAGGTCCAATGATATGTTTTGTCAGTTATATCTGATACCCTGGAACCCAATATATAAATCTTTTTTGCGATCCTTCATATAGTATTTGTTTTTTAACCGTATTACCATATATATCCATATCCTCATAATATATGAAAAAATCACGATCATAATCTGATGGTAATTTCATAATCTTATTAATTATTTTTAATTTAATCGCCTTATTATAATTATATCTACCCCATGTTAATAATCTGGTTGCTTTGTATATATTCTTAATGTCGTGTTCCGATAATTTTTTAACTAGACGAAAAGGCGATATCTTTGCTAACCATAATATTTCGGCACGTAGATAATTACCAATCCCACTAATTACTTTTTGATCTAATAATACCAACCCAATTTTTTTATTAGGATATCTTGTAATTCTACTAGAAAATAATTCTAATGTAGTACTCAGATCCATTATATCGGGGGCAATTTTACTTAATTTCTTATTCAACTCATCTATATTATCAACAATTTTAATTGTACCAAAACTTAATGTATCGAAAAAAAATAAAGATCCTTTAGAAGTACAAAATTCGATATTAAGATGATTCATCGATTGGTCGTGATAATTATTTACATCTTCTACATTCAAATATTCTATCATATTTGCAAATATATATTTATTATTATTCATTTTATATGTCCACCCACCAGATAACCCTAGTGTACAAAATAGTATTATATTATTTTCAAAAGTCATATAAATAAATTTTCCTTTCGATTTAACATCAAGTAATTTGATAGGTAGATTTTTTTTAATAATATAATAACCTTCAAATGGTTTATGTTTCTTATATCGACCTTTCAATATTATAATATCGTTTATTTTTTTATTAATCATGTATTTTTTAATAAAATCACAATATTTTTTAACTTCTACTATTTCAGGCATAATTTAATTATATAATTATAGAAATTAATAATTATATAATTGATAAAGGTAAATCATTTTTCTTACATATAATATTCATAACATTTGTATTCTTATCCGAAATATTATAAATCATCATTTTAATTTGATTTATATTATAACTCTTAAAATTGGGATAAATTTTTTTATGTTCTTTATCTATAAATTCATCTTCGTCGTTCATCTTATCTATAAATTTATCCAGAACATCTATTGTATTTTTTCCTAATTTTTCTTTATATTCATCTGCTGAATACTCTATATTCTCAAAATGATTATCGACTAATTCTTCCAAAATATCAGATTTTAGTACAGCTATAAATTTATTACCATTGTAAATATAAGCATATTGATCTTTCAGATTTGTTATATAGATATTCTTAAACTCGGGTCTCATATCATTAAAATGTATTGTCTTTATAGATTCTTCTAAAGAACACATTTTTTTATTTAATATTTTTAATATCTCCGATGTTGATAAAATTTTATTCAATTCTTCTGTACCAAATTTAACTATATTAACAGTATTGTTATTTATTGTACCATTATTTGTAATATTACTTGTATTATTATTTATTAATTGATTATTAATTTTATTAAGTGTTTTTGGATGTATCTTACATAATTTCAATAATTCATTAAATTTATTATTTAATTCAAAATTATCTTTCTCTAATTTACTTATTGTATTTATCTCATTTTTATTTTTACAAGTTTTTTCCAGAGAGAGAGATTTACATTTATAAAAATAGTATATAATTAAATATAATCATATATATCAAAAAATAATGTTTTTCTTTTAGTAAAATTAAAAAGACAGATAAGTATTTCATCAAAAGATTCTTCCCTCATAAAACAGAAGAGAAATAGTCATGTAATTACAATATATTCGAAGAGTTAGATAATATATACAATTATTCAAAAAAATCAAAGGATGTGATAATAAAAAAAAGATTGAATTATTATTATATAATATTTATAATTCAACAATTAAAGTAAAATGAAATTTTCTATATTAGATCCTAACGTATCAACAACAATGAATGTTTTCCTAATTATAGCCAATGTAATTAATTTAATATATAATATTCCACAAATGGTAAAAACTTATAACACTAAATCAACTGGGGATTTTAGCGGATGGTTTTTGTCTCTTCGAGTAATAGGTAATGTGATATGGATTGCGTACGCAATTGAAGTGGACAGTATGTTAATGTTAATAAATAATATTGTAACAGTCTTATCATCTATATTCATTGGATATTATAAAGTAAAAGAAATACATGTTGATTCTATGAACAATAAACCAGATGATAATATGGAAATGTATAGTGCTTATAAAAAAATAAATAATGATGATATTTATAATGAATTATAAATATTAAAATCTATCATATTATAAAAATGTCATCTATAAACTTATCAGGTTCAGTTGGATTTACTTTATTAGAATTAAATAATATAAATGTTTTATTATTTGCCGATATTCACGATGGAATTGAATATTGCGAACAAGATTCAACAATGATAGCAGATTGGTTAAATCAAATGAGTAATAAAAATAATATATTATTAGAAGAAATCATAAGGGAGAAATTTTTATTAACTGATTTATGGCCACATTCGAAACATACACAAGAATTAAAACATTTGAAAGATAATAATAATAAAATAATACCGGTTGATATAAGACCTAAATTATTACCATTCTCTTGGGAAGTGATTAATAGTAATAGTGTATTAGGACAATTAAAATTAAATAAATATATAAATCAATTAGTTAAATTATTTAATATGGATTCTGATTTTTACTTTAAATATTTAAAAAATGGTATTGATATAATGAATAATATTCAAATAACAACCAATGATAGTAAAGTATCACCATTAATACATTTTAATGAATTGAAAGAAATACTTAAACAATTTATAATAGAAAATATAGATCTGTTAAATAAAAGTATTATATATATATTGAATAATAATATAAAAGTATTATATGAAATTAACAATTTAACTAGTATGATTATGGAATGGTATATTATATTACTGATTCATAATAATACAAAAAATACAATAATACATGTAGGATTAGCGCATAGTAATCATTTATTAGATCTATTGGTAAAAGTATATCGATTTAAAATAATAAAACAATCTGGTATAAATCATATGAGTGAAATACCAAATACAATACCATCTGCATGTCTTATGTTACCCCCAGATGTTACAAATATGTATAATAGAAAATATGGATTTAATATTTGATAAAATAATATGGATTTAATATTTGATAAAATAATATGAATTTAATATTTGATAAAATATTTTCTACATATTAGTAAATGAGTAATAAAGTATTCGATAAAGACGATTATAACTCTGGAGATGGTATGATGACATCAATATGGGGTCCACCAATGTGGCATGTATTACATACAATTAGTTTTAATTATCCTATAAAACCAACAAAAGAAGATAAAACAAATTATTATAATTATTTTATTGGATTGAAATATATATTACCGTGTAGATATTGTCGTGAAAATTTTGTAAAAAATTTAAAAACAATACCATTGAGAAAAAGTACATTAAAATCAAGAGATACACTATCAAGGTGGGTTTATTTATTACATGAAGAAGTAAATAAACTACTTGGGAAAAAATCAAATTTATCATATGAAATGATACGTGATCGGTATGAAACATTTCGTTCACGATGTTTAAATGAAACAGAAATACCTATCAAAAAAGAAACTGGTTGTACTAAATCATTATATGGTATGAAAGGAAAATGTATATTGAATATTGTACCTAAGAAAACACAAATAAATACATTTAATATAGATCCTACATGTAAAATTAAGAAAGTTTGAATTATCTTATATCTATTTATTTTTATATTTATGTATAATTTCATTAACAAGTGTAATATATTGTACCTCGGCATTATATTTTGATAATCCTTTATTATCATTCCAATAATTCCATTTTTTCTTTCCCACCATATCAAAAATATTAGGTTCTGATGTATTATTATCTCCAAAAACTGCCTGTTTGTATAAACCATATAATTTTCCAAGATCGTCATCCGATGGTTTAGTTTTTAACTTTTTAACAGTGTCACATGCATTTGTAAATTGTATAGAATTTGACATATTTATATAAATATATTATAAATTATTTATTTAGATATCAACATCTTCCAATTGTTTATTTATAACATCCATTTCATCTAATGATAAATTATGAGTAGAGATATTTTCATCTTCAATAGATACCGATTCACTACTACTTTCATCTTCGACGATTTGTTTTAATTTTTTATTTTGACCAGATTGTATTTTATTTACTTGATTAGATTGTTGTTTTTTCATAACAGGTGTATTTTGATTATTATCAGACTCATTTTTCCGAGACATTTGTTGAATCATTTCTTGATACATCTTTTGTTGGTTATTTAATTGATTCATCTGTTCAATTAATTGTTCTTGTGTAATTCGTTCTTGTGTAACTTGTTCTTGTGTACCATGATTGTGATAATTTTGGTCGTGATTACCATGAGTACGATTACCTTGGTTGCGATTACTTTGGTCTCGATTACCATGATTGCGATTAGTTTGGTCGCGAGTACGTGTATAATGTTCATGGTTATCATTATTTTCATCAGTACTATTTTCCATGTCTAAATATTCAGAAGCATCCATTTGTTTTTGTTTTTTAGTAACAGATTTTTTATTAGATTTATTTGTATTAATTAAAACTGGTTTATTATTTTTATCTATCGTAACATTAAATTCTTCAGTTTCATCTTCGATTTCCGGATTATCATCCTTCTTTGTTTTAGGTTTATTAAGTGTATTAAAATAAAAGAATAATAGAATTATTAGTAACAGTGTAATAATAATCCATTTATTTTTCTTATCAGTTATAAAGTTTAAAACTTTCTTTAATATACTGGTATCATCAATAACTTCTGATATGGTATTATCTGTAAAATTATCTGTCATCACACTTGATTCGGAACAGGAAGTTATTGATTCGATTATTTTCTTAGCAATCTTTTTACCTGAAATAGCAACTTTAGTAACTACTTCTGGTACAGATGAAGTACTGTTATTTGACATTAATATATTAAATATTAAATTTCGTATATTTAAACTAACTATGAGTTGGGATATATAATATGATACCTTTGTCTATGAATAGGGTTGTCTGGTAGCGGGAAATACAATATATCCAAATTTACAATAATTAATAAATTCTTGATTATTATATATTATAGTACTACTTATTATACATGGTTTATTTTTTATTACAAAAATTTTATTAGTTTTTTTATAATTATTACTATTTAATGGAAATGATATATTGGATTTTACAATTAATCCTTTCATTTTAATACAATTCATTGTATTTATAAAATTATTTAACAAATCTTCATATCTAATAAATATGTAATTTTTAACTTTATTTGGTAGATCTTCTAATAAATATTTATTTTTAATATGTAAAAGTTCAAAAATATTTTTATATCTTTCTCCTGTATAAATATTTCTATCTTTTAATATTTCAGAACCATTATCATCAATACTATACATTTCATCATTTAAAAATTTATGTATTTTAACACTGGTATTACATTTAGTTAATTTAAGTGGGTGATGATGCAATTCTCGATAAAAAGAATTAATCCAATCTACTGGATTTCTTATAATACATATAAAAAGTGTATCGTCTGAGTTTGATAAATCATCAAACCCAAAAAAATGTTTCCATCCATAATTCCATGTTATTTCTACATCAAAATTAAGTAATATAATATTTTCAAGATAATTTGTCCCAGAACATCTTTCTCCATATATTGTAAATTTTTTAATACTCATATATATAGTTAATATTTAAATATTCTTTAATATTTACTTAATAATGGAACTGAGAAAACGAAAAAGAAGTCAAGTGGATCTTGATCCAATAGATTGGAATAAAATGATATCTGCCTCTAATATAAGAAATTATATGTTAAATGATCCAATTATAGATTGGTTTAAATATTATAATATAACCAATATAAATAGTATTCCCATAAAATCAAACCATAATATAACACATCATAATATGAAAAAAATAAATATATCGCATACTGATTTCATAATGGATGAAGGTATACAATATGAAAAAAATATTTATGATTTATTAAAAAATAAATATAATGATAATATAATACAAGTAGGAGAATCAAATGATTCCCATTCAATTGAAAAATACAATCAAACAATAGAATATATGAGAAAAGGTATTGATATGATATATCAAGGTGTATTACATGATTATAAATCAGGTCTTTTTGGTTGCCCTGATTTAATTATAAGATCGGATAAAATAAATACAATATTTAATCAAGATATAAATAATGATATGAATAGTGCACCAAAAATTAAACAACCGTTTCACTATGTAGTTGTTGATATAAAACATTCCACTATATTTTTATCCCATGATATGAAACATATATTAAATAGTAATAATGTACCAGCGTATAAAGGTCAAATTCTTATTTATAATAAAATATTAGGTAATATACAAGGTTACGAATCACCATTTGGTTATATTATTGGTAAGAGATGGACTTTTACTAAAAATAATATAACTACCGATGGATCTAATCAAATAGATAATATTATTAATATTAATTTAGTTTCTACTATTAACTATAATGATTATGATGTTGAATATAGAGATAAAGTAGACAAAGCAATTAAATGGATACGTGAATTGAGAAGAGACGGAATGAATTGGAAAATATTACCAAGACCGTTCCCAAACCGTTTTGAATTATATCCAAATATGAAGAACGACAAGGATATGCCGTATCATAAATTAAAAGTAGATTTTAATAAAAAAATAAATGATATAACAAGTATATGGAATTGTAGTTTCTCTAAAAGAAACATGATAAGATCGAAAAAAATATATACATGGAAAGATAAACGATGTAATTCACATAACATGGGATTCAAAGACACGAAAATGGGACAAACTATAGATAATATATTAACTATTAATAGACAATATAAGAGAAATATAAATAATTTTGGTATAATTCCCAAAGAATGGACTAATAATAAAGATATATTAGACTTTTATATTGATTATGAAACAATGAATCACAACATAGGTCAAGTTGTTGATAATAATGGATCGGATATTATATTTATGATAGGAATAGGATGGGAAGAATCCAATCAATGGATGTTCAAATGTTTTATATTAGAACAAAATAATGATATGAGTGAATTATCAATGATGAATTCATTTTATGATTATATTAATAATAAAAAGAATGAACTAGGATATACTGATATGCAATTTATTCATTGGACTAAAGCAGAACCATCTTTTTATAATAAATTTCTAAAAAAACATAATATTATATTTCCGGTGATTAAATTTTGTGACTTAAATAGTTTATTTCTAAATAATAACATTGTAATAAAAGGGTCATTGGATTTTAAATTAAAAAACATTGCTGAAGCAATGTATCAAAATAAACAAATATATTCACATTGGGACGTAATTAATCCGTGTTCAAATGGATTGGAAGCAATGTATATGGCATATAAAGTATATAATTCGACAGAGATTGTAAATGAATCAAATCATGTTATTAAAGATATAATAAAATACAATGAAATAGATTGTAAAGTAATATGGGAAATATTACGTTACATTCGAATGGTTTCACATTAATATTAATATGGTACTTAATATCATTATTATTAAAACAATCCCACCTATATAATATAATGGTGCTAAATTTAATAAAGTATTAATTGAAGTTATGAAAGCATTACTACTAGTAAATGGATTTAAACTACTCATATCACTTAATTCTGGTATAACTACACATAAGGTAGATGGATTATAAGATATATTTAGTATTTGATTAAATCTTTGTTCCATATTGCATCTGATATTAATATTATTATAACAAAAAATATAATATACTTGTAATTCAATTGCTGCTAAATTATCTAGTCGTGCATTAAAGGCCGTTACATATAAATTATATTCATTTTTTGTTAAATCTGTTTTTTTTCTAGAATTAAATAATGTCATTTTAATTTTATATTCTAATTCTAAACTACTATAACATTTAGAAAAGAAATATCCAACTGTAGAAGTTAAACTACTAGGTTGATCTCCTGTAAAAGATGTTTTAATACTAGCGTTAAATGAATTTATAATATTATTCAATTGATTTATATTACTAACAGATGCGGTATTACAATTTATACTAATTAATGATAACATATTAGTACTTAATATATTTGTTAAACTATTAATAACTGATGTCAATATTGTATTTACTATAGTCATGTTAATTCCAGGTAGCGTGTTGATTGAACTATCATTTAATAAAATGGATGGTATACCAACTGTATTATAAAAAATATCATTATCAGTAGAATAATTAAAGTTACTCTTTAAATTAGTCTTAGTTGTAGTTGTTGGTAATACTTTAACTACAGATGATTTAGGAGTATTTAATGGTATACACGAATCAAAAAAAATATAATTTCCGACGAGTCTATTATATTCTGTATTTATTATACATTTTATAATAGTTTCTAAATCATTTAATTGTATCAAAACATCACTTGAATAATAGTTAGACAATGTTTTGTATCCTTGTTGTAATATATTACCTAAATAGTTAGAACTAGGTTTGTTTGTTTTAAGGATACTATTTATTTGTCCAATAATATTACTTTCGATATCAGTACTAATGTTTGTATCAATTGTAATATCAGTAGTATTATTGATTAAATTTTGTTGTGTAATATTGTTTATATTTAGACTTTGACATGTAAGACCATTTATTATAAAGGAATTATTCGCAATAATACTAACAGTATTATTAATAATAGATGATACATTAAAAGTAGAAATAAAATTTGATATAAAATTATTAACTTCATTGTTAATTTGCAAAGGTGTTATATTAATACTTTTCATTAATGTTCTATTTCGTATAAAACTAGTATCTCCGCTAGTATCACAGTTAGTACAACTCATAATATATAATATATAATATATTATATATTATATATGGGAAATATATTATCAGATCAATTTGGTTCAAGAAATCCAAGTAATCCTGAATTTTATAATAATAATTTAAATGAAGTATTATTTAGAAAATACATCCACTCTATTTTAATAAATAGAACTGATTTAATAAATGGAAATGAATTACATATAAATAGAAGAAAAGCATTTTGTCGAACAACAATAGATAAATTAGAATATACATATGCCCAAAATTTAACAATGACATCGCCTGCTGATAATATAAATGTTCGTTTACCAGGAATATACAATACAATACAAGCGCATACATCAGTACTTGATAAAAAAAATACAATAAAGTCGCGCATTGATAATTTTGATGTATTATTAAAAATTAATACAATTGATTCAGTAAATCAAATATTTCAACCAAATACAACAAATGATTTAGATCAAATTACTGGTACATGTGATAACGATGTGCATGAAATATGTGCAAAACAATTATATGATAATAATTGTATTGTAAATAATAATAGTACATGGGAATATAATAGTAAAAATAGTAAATGTAATCTATATAATAATAATTTAAATACATTATTATCAACAATTACTAATTACGATACTATTTATTCTAGGAATAATATAATATTATCAGATGCGACTTTGGATAAGTATGATTATTTGTGTAATTTTTTAAAATATAAAAAATCAGATGGTACATATGTACCAAAACCAGATATAGGTATCTTGACTAATTGGGGACTCGGAAATTTATATTCAAATAAAGTGGATACTATAATAAATGGTTATAGTAATAATAGATCAAGGCAATTTAATTCACCATCACCATATATAGACGATGATTATATTAATGATGTTCGTAACTATATAAATGTATTAAATATATTGAATCAAACAGTACCTCCCATAATACCAACGGTACAAGAATCAACACAATCTAATATAACAATACAACCTATAACAATACAACCCAATACTGTCACAGATTCAAAAACAACAACGCGATCTAATACAACAACGCGATCTAATACAACAACGCGATCTAATACAACAACGCGATCCGATACAACGACAACAACACCATCCAATACAACGACGCAATCTGATACAATTATACCTACATCAACTGTATCAAAGGAAGTATCTCAAACAATTGCTTTACAAGAATTGTATAATAATTTGCGCAGGAAAATAATTATTAATTATTTAGTTATTAATGAGAATTTATATATGGATCCATTAAATTCAAGTATTAATTTCACGAAATTAAATATGGGTGATACATCATGTAATTGCCTTAATGGTTTATATGGTGATAATATAAAACTAAATCCTAAAACCAAGAATCCATTAGTGGATCCCTCGACGGGACAAACACCAAATGTTAGTTATTTATTAAATATATTAAATAATTATAATATAAATGTACCAGTCATATCATCTTCATCGTCTAAAACCACATCATCTAAAAATCTCAATACATCAAATATGAGAGGCGCCTATTTGAAAACTGAATTTAAAATTGCTCAAGCGAGTTTAAGATATTATTATTATTATTATGATAGTGATAATAAATTTAAATTTGCATCACCTCAAAATTTTCAAAGTATATATACTAGAACAAATGGGAAATTTTATGATGAATATGGTAATAAATTAACGTATTATTATCATAATTTTCCTCAATTACCAATTTCATTTGCAAACGTGAATTTAAATGATCCGGCAATCTATAATACAATTAATACAAAAACAATTAATATGTTTTTAGAAAATATAATTGATAATAGTGGTCCTAATGTATTAAATCAAATTGATTTATCTGGAAATAATACAAAATCAACTATATTTTTCCAAAATACCCCTGTATCAGATTTATCAAAAACAAATTCAATCTATTCTATGAAATTACAAGCAATGGCATCTTTTGTTGATAAAGATGAAACATCTGATGTTTCGTCTTGTTATAATAATTTGTATAATAAAACATCAAATAATCAATTACCGTATTATAGAACAACAACAAAATCTGGACAGACTGTAACTTGTGTAAATACTTTTAATTTGAATAATATAAATGCAAATAGTTTGACAATAAGTGATATTATTATGAATAATACATGTGGTAATGCTGGACCCGTAACAAACTTTTTTCCAATTATACCAGAAAATTCATCATGTCCAACAGGAGGTGATCCAAATGGAACAAAAGGTCAGATTTTATTATGTTTGACCGGATTTAATATTGATATAACTAATACTAATACTGTAGTACCAAGTTTATTTTCTCCATTCAATGGTGAATATCGTTCTTGTAATAAAACTGATGTGTATTGTAGTGAAAATACCTACATTAAAGTATCTGACCCAACAATATATTTAGAATTTAATTATACTAGTGGTAAATATAATATTAGTTTAATAAAACAAATTAATGGTGCTCTGAATACTGTCGTAATATCCAAAGAATTTTTATATAATTCAAGTGGAAGTAATAATAATGAAGAAATGTGTTTAAGTGGTGCTTTCCTCTCATTGTATATATTATATTTACATTTAAAAAATATATCAGATCCAACATTGCAAGAACAAACATTTAAATCGTATATGTCAACTAATATAATTAATTTTAATTATATTGCAGTAATAAATACAGTATTAAATCCGAGTTCACAGCAATTAATTGAACCAAGTGGATCTAGTACAATTTCGGCATCATTTATAAATTATCTTAATAAAAATATACCCTCATATATTTGGTTAACAAATAATCACTTGTCGTCATCCCTTCCTACAGCAGGTTTTCCTATAAATGGAATGATTACAACTGGACCAAGTAATCTAACAATAAAGACCGGTTCAGGAACTGGATTTCTAGTAAGTAATTTTAATTATTTAGATTCTTATAATTTCTATATATTTAGTAATAATATAACAGATACTATTTATGGTCAAGGAATATTTGTAAATAATGAACTTGCTAATATAACACCATATATGGTAATTGAAAATTACACAACAACACCGAGTATTTGTCAATTTTTAGATATAATACCAAATACAACAGTTGTAATTCCAAATAATAGTATTAGTAATTGTCCTAATATACCAGTAGGAAGTAGTGGTATATTAAATTTATCTAAGATATTCAGTGCGTCTAAACCTATTTTAATTTATTGTCCATCAATTTATAGATATTTATTGATATCAAATCAAATAGTGTTAGGTGCGTCTGATTGTACAAATGAAAATATAGGAAGTGTTACAAGTACTCATATAAAACAATCTAATTTAAATACAATAAGTGATCAACTTTTTATAACAGGTAGATATGGATTAACTAAAATCAGTAATATAAATAATACGAATGAATGGTTAATAGTATCATATGATAATTTTATAAAAAAATTAGGCGCCGTGTTTACTCAAAATATAGATGGAGTTCAAATAACATTAACATTTAATAATAATACAATTAAGAGTTATATATTAACGAAATTTAATCAATATGTTTTTAAAACTAATAATGATGAAACCGAAACAATCATATTACAACTAGTTAATTTCAAATGGATTATTACATTGAATGGAGTTTCTATATATCAAAGTTCTAATAATATAACAGATAGTATAGATTTTATTACTAATTATATTAATAATACTAATATTATAATTAAAAATGACTATTGGACAAATGTAGAAAATCCTATTAATAAGACGATTAAAAAAATAAATATGAATATAATAACTTATTATGTAATAGAATTAGAAGTAGTAAATAACGCAATTACTAAAAATATAAAATCACACATGAATAGTTTTATAAATAAATATTTTTCAAAGGGAAATATAATAAATAATACTATTAATATTAATATTACACAATCCAATACACTTTCATTAAATTCATTTATATTGATAGAGTTTTATTTATTAAATATAGAATTATTATCAGGTTATTATCGTAATTCAGAGTTCTTTATTAAAGAACTTGCAAATGATATTAATCTTGGATATCTTGTTACATTTAATTATAATACAACATTATTATTATCAGTAACTAATGCGTTGAATATGTATAATGAATTATCTGGATATAACAATTTAAATAATTTAAATATAACTATATCTAGTATATTTACAAATAATTATACAGTAAATTTACAATTATATTCATATGATTCATTTTTATTAAAAATACCAAATAATAATACAGAATCATCTACTATAAGAAATATAATATATAATTCATATATTAAAATTCCAGAATTTAATTCAATGGCACCAATTCGTGTTCAATCAATAGATGATATAAATTATATTGTATATTACATGTATAATACAAAAACCTCATTAATAAAAACAACAAATAATAGTTTGATCGGATTATCAAATATGTTATATGATATTAGTACAAAAACATGGAGTATATTAACACCATCATTAAATATAAATAAAATAACACCTATTGGAGAATTTATAGGAAGAATAGTAACCAAACTATCGAATAACATTAGTTTTTATGTTAATATAAAAACTATTAATATGAATACAAATGATTCAATACTACCATATGATACTTTATTATATAATAATACAATTAATATGAATATATCAAAACAATCTATTTCAACTAGATTAACAAATATTTATCCTGTCTTAAAATCTTATATTGATACAAAAAACACAAACACTCAAGGTTTAATAAGCGCGTGCGGTAATTTACCAAAAGATAGTATGGATAATATAATTCAAATAATAAATGATAATTATACAAATGCATTAATAGAATTTACATCAATAATAGATAATATAAAGTCTGCTTTAAAAACAAATGAAAATTTTACATCAGAATCCGATGATAGTATAAATTCAATAATTAACACACAACTAGATACATTAAATAAAATATTGGATAACACAACATACGATATAAATACATATAATTATTATTATTTTTTAAATTTAATGTTTAAATTTGATAATGATGATATAGCATTAAATACTACTGTAATAAAATTAATTAAACCACTAATAGATACAGTACAAACAACAAATAATATTACAATAGATCCAACATTAAATAGTTGTACTACTATTAATACTTGTTTGATAAATTATAATTCTATTTATTTAAAATTAGGTGGTGTCGATCGTATCAATCCACCTCCAACATTATTAAAAACATTGATATCAATAATAGTAATTTTAGTAATTGTAGTAGTAATAGGCATAATAATAATTTATGTAATTAATGTTACCATTAAGGATAAAAGATTGTATATAAAACGATTATTATCTAAATTAGATGACTAGAATTTATGAGTTGGGTAACAAGTTTCTCTGCTCAAGACTATTGTAAAACAAATTGACATGTCTCATAAATAATATTATATTATTAAGGGTTAAACTAATCTTTGTATTAAAATATAATAATGGGTTTTGATAAATTATTATCTTTTTTTATGAAAAATTTACAAAATAATATAGTGGAAGATCTATATAACAAACCAGTTGTTGTTACTAACCATATATACTTTGATATGAATTTTATAGTTTATAATAGTATTTCAAATATAGAGAATGACGTAAATAGTATTTATAAATTAGTATTTGCAATACCATATACAAATATTGGAATAATTGAAAATAAATTACAAACTATTTTTAATACATATCATTGGAAACAAGTTACTAAGAATATAAACATGATAGATATATTGGATGGAAATAATATAAGTGAAATAATGGAAAATTTTAATAAAATGATTTCAATATATATATATGATTTATTTTATTGGGATGTATATAATAGTATAAGCAATTATATAAAAAAAAATCATCCAATACAATTTATACGTTCAATTAATTTATTTTTAGATGGTATACCAACTTATGCAAAAATACTAGAACAAAGACGCCGGCGTATGAAAAATTACGTTGATTCTAAAAATCGTAAAAAAATATTTAATACATATTTTGAAAATATAGTCCAAGATCTAATAACAGAAGATGATATAACGTTTGATTATTTTGAATGGTTGAAACATTTATTTTCATTTGATAAATCACTTGGTCCATATTCAGAAATAATGATATTACTAGGAAATTTTATTCTAGGAAAATTAAAAGATGATTATTCGGATATAATAGTTACATTAAATAATAGTACAAATAATGGAGAATCAGATTACAAAATATTTAAACATATTAAAGATAATAATATTGACTGTGATGTAACGATACATTCATGTGATTCAGATTTTATTTTTATGATTGTATGGTATCAATTATTATGTAATACTAGTTCTATCGATATTAACATTATGTTAATCTATTATAATAAAACTTCATATAATAAAAATAATATAATAAATACATTAATATGTGGTAAAAAAATAAATAATTTATTATTAGAGAAATATAATAATATAAATGAACTAAATTGTGATGTTAATGTTAATGTTATTTATGATTTATTATTAATATTATTAATGTTTGGTAATGATATAATACCACCTAGTTATGAATTGGGAACAGAATTAAATTTAAAATTATTATTTGAAACACATAATGTATTATATCAAAATAATAATTTTATTATTAATGTAAATAGTGTTGATATAATAAATTTTACAAATTTATCAAAATGGTTAAAATTAATAAAAGAACGTAATTCATTTAGTATAATAATTTTAAATAGATTTTATAAATTACCATATAATCTTATAATTAATATGACAGAAAAATATGATATACATAATATAATAAATAAGGTATTAATTCCATATCATATTAAAATGTGTGAGAATAATATATCGACAGATATAACTGATTTCAGGACTAAATTAAAAAGTGATATAATGTATGATGAAATATTATTAAAAGATTCTCATATAGAAGATTATATAGATATTATAAATTCCAGAGATTATGGTTTAATAAGAATAGAAAGAAACTATGATATTGAATCTAATCCATATCAAACATTATATAATTATATTACTGTTATCGCATATAATAATACTGAAGATGAATTTAATCGCCCATATAAAATATTTTTCGATAATCTAATTGATTCGTCTAAAGAATATATTGAAATTACTAAATCATGTAATACTAAACAATATATAGAACTAATAATATCGCTATCTCATATATTTTTCCACAAGTTTGATTTATATACACCATATTCATTGTTTCATTATGGAGAAATGTTAGCACCGTCTATTGATATGATAATTGATTTCATAGATAATAATAATATTAAAACTATATCAGAATCTTGTTATAAAACAGCGCAAAAAATAGATAATTATTTTAATCCAATATCACATCATTTATTTATAACTCCATATTTATTAGAAAGCACATATGTGAATAGTATAAAAAATATAGAATATATTAATAGTTTATTAAATGTAGTTGGTGAAAATATTCCAGGTATTTGGTATAAAGAAAATGAAAGTTTTATTTTAAAGAATTTTGATCCAAACCAAATAATAAACTTATCTAATTCTATGATACAATTATACCAAGATAAATTTATTAATAATATATTTAAATCATCTGATAATTTATTATATTACGAGTTATAAATAATATTATTCCGTTTACAACATATTATAATATTATTTATAATAATATGATTAATATTCCAAATATAATAACATTATCCGGAATGATAATAGTATTGTATTCAATGTACATGTATTATTTAACATCTGATGTATATTATATAATACTATGTTGTATTGGGTTTACATGCGATTATTTTGATGGTGTTGTTGCAAGAACATATAATATGACAAGCGAATTTGGAAATATTCTGGATAAAATGATAGATAAAATAAATCAAATTACCCTATTGACAATATTAATGTTAAAATTTAATATTTCACCAATATATATATATTTATATATTCAAAGAGAAATTATAATGTTCTTAATGCGAAAATATAATATGAAATCGGTAAATTCATCATTTTATGGAAAATTAAAAACTTTTTTATTTCCAGTTACAATAATATTATTTCATTGTAAAGTAGATATCAAGTATATATATTTAAATATATTAACTATTTTCAATTATATTACACTGCTTGTATAAACCATAACCTAATATAGCAAAAATGAATGAATCAAGTCTGTCCAATATACCACCATGAGATAATAATATATCTGAATAATCTTTGATATCTAGATTTCTTTTTATATATGAAAAAAATAAATCGCCAATAATTCCTAATAAGAATATAATGTTAACAAAATAAAAATTAGTATTACTTATAAAATAATAAATTAAAATACCAATATATCCACCAATATATCCCTCAATTGATTTATTTGGTGAAATCCATCCTATTTTATTTCTACCATACATTTTTCCAACTAATTCTTGAAATGAATCACTTATAACAATTATTATTATAATATTAAATATATCATTACATGTGAATAAATTATTTGATACCATATCACTACAAATAATAATAATAACAATACCAATCATCAATGATAAATTATTTAAATCTTTTGATATATTTTTAATTAATTCATATAATCCTAAAATAAGTGATAAACATATTACTATATTTATTTTTTTAAATTTAAGACTTATTAAAGTAATAATACTAATAATAATTCCCATTATAATTTTATTTAATTCCATAATAATATTTATTATATAAAAATAACATAAAGTAAACACATTTTATATTATTCTATATAAAATATATCTAATCTAATTATAATGTCGAATGAAACGATAGATTTGCCATTAAATGAAACAAGAAAATTTAAATACGGTATATTACCAAATAAATTAAAATATGTTATAATTCAAGATGAAAATGATGATATGTCAAATGTATCAATGTCTGTTAAAGTTGGATCATTAGATGAACCACATGAATATATGGGACTAGCTCATTTTTTAGAACATATGTTATTTCTAGGAAGTAACATGTATAAAAAAGAAAGTCATTTTGATGAAAAATTACGAGCATTCGGAGGATCCTGTAACGCTTACACCGGGCAAACCGAAACAGTTTATTATTTTAATGTATTAAATACGAAAAAAAATAAAAAACAGAATGATTATATGGAAGAAATATTAGATATTTTTTCTAGATTTTTTATAGATCCATTATTTGATATTAATTCTGTAGAACGAGAAATAAATGCAATTAATTCAGAACATCTTAAGAATTTAAATAATGATATATGGGTTAATAGACAAATATTATTTAATTTATCTAATAAAGATAGTGGTATTAACAAATTTAGCACAGGGACATTAGAAACACTTGGTTCACATGATATAAAAACATTACGTGATAAGATGATAGAATTTTATAATTCGTATTATTGTTCAGATAATATGTGTATCACTATACAGACATTTGCCGACGTTGATATAACAGAAAAACTAATAATAAAATATTTTTCATCAATTGAATACATTAAATCAAAACCAACTATAGTGTTACCTGATATTAAATATGATATTAAGAATGAAGAATATGTAATGACACCAGTAAATGATATGAATTATATCATTTATTTTTGGGATGTCCCATCATTTGAGAATTATCTATTTAATAAAGTAGACAATATAATAGATAATATTATTGAATATAATGGTTCAACTAATTTGAAAAATGTATTAAAACATATGGGGTTAGCAACTGGTATAATGTGTATATATCAAAATGAAGGTATATTTAGTCTACAAGTTAATTTAAATGATATGGGTGATATCCAAAAACATTTTGAGAATATAAATAATGTAGTACGGGATTATTTTAATATATTTTTACAAGACAAAAAATTATTAAAAAAATTATATGAATATGAAATATCAAAAATGAAATTAAATTATATGTATGATACTAAAAATGATAATACTGATTTAGTTAATATGATATCAACCAATTTACATTATTATCCAATAAAAAATGTATATAATGGTAACATGTTAGTAATAAAAAAAGATTTGGAGGCATTATATGATTACGTATCATTATTATTATTCAAAAATTGTAATATAATATATGGTACTAAAAATAAAATAGACAAAGATGTAATATTTATTAAAGATAAATATTATTTACAAAAATATGGAAAATTAAATAAAACATTCATTACAAATTCAACTACATTGTCATCACCTCATGATTTTTCAATAGTACTAGATAATAAATTCTTAAATATAATGCCAAAAGTTATTAATAACTTGGATAATTATCAAGTACCAACTTTAATAACAGATAGATATTGGTATGGTGGGACATCTCAATATAAAGAACCATATGTATGTGGTCTAATATATTTATCTCATCGTAAATTAGTATATAATGTTAAACAATTCATGTTAACAACGATTGCTTGTAATATATTAAATCAATATGTATCTGAAATATTTAGTCAAGAATTTGAATTAGGGTCTACCGTCGGATTTTATATAAGTCCTAATGATGGGATTTTAACAATTGAAATAAATGGATTAAATTATAATTATAATGAGTTTTTTAATAAAGTTTTGGATAAAATAAAAAAAATAAAACCTGAAGAAATAATAATACAGATAATAATTAGTCGTATAAAGGAAACTCTTCGAAATATTATTAATTTATCACCTTGGGATTATGCAAGTTATATACTTGGTTTGAAACAATATAATTATTCATATAATATGAAACAAAAAATAGAAGCAGTAGATAATATAATGGAAGGAGATTATTATAACACTATTTTAAAAAGAATCCAGAGAATTACATCGATGGATAAATTATCTGTGACGACTGTAATATATGGAAACATATCTAAGATGGATTTACCAGAAATAATTTCAACATATGAACCGCATCCTATACCTCTTCCATCAGTACCGTATTCCTTAACAATTAAACATCCTAATAAAAATGAATGTAATAAAGTTGTAATGATGATGTTACCATGTGGTAAATATTCTGAATTAAATGTTGCTAAAAATATCATATTATCAATGCTTTTAGACCAACCGACATATATGTATTTACGAACAAAAGAACAATTAGGATATCTAGTTAATTCAACATTATATTACGATAGATTGAATTACTATATTATTATAAAAGTTCAATCAGCGCTTGATATTGATTTTGTTGAAACAAAAATGAAAAAATATATAAAATGGTTTAAGAAATATCTCGAAACAATTGAATCAAGTAAATTTATTAAAATTAAGAACTCTGCCAAATCTAAACTATTAAAGAATCCAAACAATATGACTAATTTAATGGATAAATACATAAATGAAATAAGAGAAAGAACATATATATTTAATAGAACTGAATTAATTGCTGATATGATTAACAAAATAGATATAATTAGTATAATAGAATTATATGAAAATATTATTAAAGATTTAATAATATTAAAAATAACATAAAATTAATTTTCACTTTCACCACCACTTTCATCACTATCACCATTAGGTGTAGTATCTAAACTCATTGATTCACTGTCGTTTTTACCACCAGAAATTTTTTTATAGATTAAAAAACATAATATTAAAAATATTAAAATTCCTACACCAATTAATATCATGTTTAATGTACTATTACTAGCAGGTGCTGTTGTATTTTGTTCACCACCGTTAATTTTTTTTAGAAGTACTTGAAGAGAGTTTAATTTTTTTTGTTCATCATTCTTTTTAACTATATTAGTATTCATATATAAATAATATAGATAAAAATTTTTTCATAAAACTATATATTTTTTTGGTAGAAATTGTATAAAAATATTAAAAACATTTTAATGGTGGATCTTTTTTATATACATTTCTATTATAAAATAGTTTACAATCAATTGATGATTCTTTTAGTATTTTTTCAAATTCTGATATTAATTCTTGTTTTTTATTTGCTTTCATCCATATAGATTGATCAATTGTTTGCTCGCCTGGATAGGTAGCAAGATACAGAAATACATCAACAATTCTTTTATTTGATGGTAAATCTTTATGTGAACAAAATCTAACAGCACGTCCAATAATTTGTAACATTCTGCTCATATTCCAATATGGTTCCATGATATGAACTTGTTGGACTCTTAAAAGAGATACACCCTCTTTAATAGAAGGTGATCCTAGGATAATTCGTATCAATGACCCATCTGTATTTTTACTATTATTAAATGTTCTTTTTATATCTTCTTTTGCGCGTAGCGGTTCATCACCAGACCATACGGCGTATCTTTTTTTCCCTTCTCCATGTGTTCTATAATTTACATATCCATTATATTCTAAATATTGGATAAAAGATTTTATCCCTCCTATTTTTTTAAAATTACTATATACAAAGGTAGGTCCAGATGACTTGGAAATATTATTTAATATTTTATAAAACTTTTTTGAATACTTTATTACATTTTTTTTACTTAAATTAGAACCACTGAATGAAGCGAATCCTTTCATATCAATCCTCTTGTTGGGAAAAGCAATATTAGATATTAATCGAGGTCCTAATAAAAAATCACTTGGTAATTTTAATATATCGCGACCCTTAAAATTTCCTTGTTCTTCGGCATCCAATATAGTACGATAACTTTTATACTGAAATGGTTCCATCTTACATTTTACAATTTTAAAATTAGTTTTAGGAAAACTTTGTGGTTCAGCGCCTCTATAATATGATATTAGATTTGGTATATAAGATTTAAATTTGTCAATGTTAATTACTTTATAATCAATCGTATCATTCACATTAGTTTGTTTGATAAATTCTTTATTGAAATCGTCACCAATAGGTATTTCATTTTTTAATTTTAATAGATTAAGAGTTAAAGCAATTTCTTCTGGTTTGTTAAACATAGGAGTTGCAGATAATAAAATTATACGAGTCTTATCATCAGACCTTTCTATTACTTTTTTTAAATTTAAATAAAATGTACCTGATTCCGAAATCATATTTTGAATTTCATCTATTATTAACATTGTGTTTTTTAATTTAATCTTATTATTCATACATTTGTCAATAAAAGTATGATAACTATAAATTGTATAATATGAATCTATTATTTTATCCGATTTTTTAATAATTTTTTTATATAATTTATCTTTTGACTTTAATCCCTTTATTATATTTCTTTCAGAATCATTTATATAAATATTTCCACCACATTCGCTACGTAACTCTGATCTAAAATTACCAATTAATGAGGCAGGAAGTACAACAATTACATTCATTTTAGATTTAAAAACTTCAGCGATTGATATAACAGTGCATGTTTTACCAGCACCTATTTGATGATATATCAATAATCCTTTACCAGATAATTTACTTTTAAAATAGTCTCTTAAAAACAATTGCTGTGGTTGTAATTTAAATTTTTTAGGTAAGCATATCTCGCTCATCGAAGCAGTGCTTTTTTTTAATTTATATTGTTTAAATTCTTCATTTATTTTTTTATAAATTGACATATATTATTATAATTTAGAATTTAATATATAGATAATTAGATAATGGTTACATGATTTTATACATCGCTATAAATTGATTAATAAAAAATTGAATTAAACATTAATTTTTTAAATATACTAAGATTCTACTAATGAATGAACTTGTTAAGATATATAATAGTTATGATATACAAAAATATTATAAGTATTTAACCGACTCTTTGTGTGATAAATTGATATTAAATAATATAGATGAGAAAGTTAAATTTACTCAGAAATATATAGATTGTCTATATCTAGTTTTCAATAATTTTAGCAATAGTAATTATGAATTTAAAAATAAACACATAACAAATCATGTTATAGAAATATATAATATAGGATGTATTGATAAAATTACAGATTGTCATTTTTTACAATACATTATAACTACTTCTGTTGTAAAAGAATGCCATAATATATTTAAAAAATTAAATATAAATCGTCTATGTACAATAGAAATAAACAGTCTAATACATCAAGTTTCATCTAGAGGTATGGTTCAATCATTTATATATATATATGACTATATGAATGAAAAAAGACTTACACTATCAGATGAAAATAAAATTAGTATATTAATTAATAGTTTTAAGAACAGTGATGATAGAATATATAAATATTTGTTAAATTTGATTAATATAGGAAAATTTATAGAAAAACAAGAGTTAGAAGTAGAGTCTATAAAAAGTGATATATTAACTAATATATTTGAAAAACATATTCCTGAAAAATATAAATTGAAACGATTAAAGGCATTAAATAGTATTGTAAATTTAGACAATATGTTATCATTTATATTACAAAAGAGTATTGAATATTATAAAAATACAACTGATATAAAATTGAATCATGTAAATGTATGTAATTTTATAGATAAATTATTAAAATATTATTATAATAGTCAAAGTAGATTAGAACACAATATAATATATTTATTATTAGTAACTATTCATTCACAAGAAAATATGGATACATATAAATTAAAAGAAAATATTTTGAGATTATATAGTATATTTAATAGTTATGATAAAAATATATTGATATTTGAATTTTTAAATTTAATAGTAAAACCTGATATGTTAGGTGATACTGAAATTATTAATACATTACGTATTAATAATAGTATTCCAATTGATCCTATTATACTAGATGGATACATAAATAATTATATTAGAATTATATTATATAGTAATTCAAAATATCCAGATATTTTGAATTCACCGTTATTTAACAAAATAATACAATCAATACCAAAGAATCTAATATCAAAAAATTTAAATGAATATGAATATAATAGAGATGTATTATTACTTTTCCCATATATATCATATTTTTCTATTGGTGATCATGATATAAATCACGTTGTTAAACTGAATCGTTGTTTATTACAATTAAGATTATATATTCGAAAAATAAAAAAATATAATCACCTTAATAAAAAAATTAAAATTTATCCACTATTAAATGAGATGATTAACATTAAACCAAATTCACTAAAACCTATATTTAAAAATGGAACAGAATTTTATAAAAATATGAAACAAAAGTATAATACTATCCCTCCATATCATATATTCCCAGGACAATTACAAATAATAAAACCAAATACGGTGTTAATTAGAGAAAAAGCAGACGGCGTATTAACCAATATAATACCAACTGATATATTTCCATCTATTAATTTTCAACATGCTATTAAAGCAGAATATATAGAAGAATTAGATTTATATCTTATTATTGATATTGATATAAATATGACAATTGAAGATCGATATATGTATTTACGAAAATTACATCCATATATTCAATCAAATAATTTATATAGTATTAATACGATAGAAGATATGAAAAAGTATATTGGTGTTGAAAGAGAACAATTAAAACAATTTTTAGCAATGGAATATACTAATTATCGTTGGTATCCAAAATGTGCTTGGAAGATAGAATCAATAGATAATATTATTGAACATATGACTAATTTTATAAATGGTACTGATGTAAATATGGTAAAGTGGATATGCGATGATGGAATAATATCAAACGATGGATTCATACTAACACATTTAGATGGAAGTCGTGAGATAAAGATCAAACCAAAAAAATACAATACAATCGATTTATTATACAAAGATGGAAAATGGTTAGATCGAGAAGGAAATAATTATAATGATATTATAATTATAAATGACGATGTATCTAATAATACAATATGGAGATGTTATCCAAATCAAATTGACCCACATGAGATTCATTTTGAACCCCGTGAAATTCGTATTGATAAAAGTAAACCAAACAAAATGACAATAGTAAATAATATAATACGCTTATATAAAGAGACATTTTTACCATCTTATCCAAGTATATATCGTACTGTGAACCAAGTTGATTTGTTCTACAAGAATCTTGAGCGGGATAATATGAATGAAATTAAATCAACAACATGGGGTAAAATAGTACATTGTAATAATAATATAATACAACAAATGATAAAAAAATTACCATGTAAAAATATTTTAGATTTAGGTTGCGGAAATGGTAAGTTATTAAAATATATTAAAAATATAAAATATTATTGTGGATTAGATTTGGATGTATGTATGTTAGCAACTGCCATTAATCGATATGGATATGAGGATATGATACAATTTATCAATATGAATCTTGGAGATTGGGATAACAAATATAATAAAATAAATAATAACATTGATACCATTGTAGCAATAAATAGTATTCAACATTTTAGTACAGATAAATTCTGGACACAATTAAATCAACATGTTAAAAAAGATAGTATGATGTTATTTAATCTAGTGACAATGGATTGTGTAAAATATAGTTTTGATACAAAATCATACATATTAAGAGAAAACAATATAGTTAAATATTATTTTGAAACAATACATTGTAAAGAAATGAGTGAACCATATATTGATAATATTATGGAAACATTAGATAGATATGGTTGGAAAATATATTCAACATATTGTCCTGATAGTATATTATTACCAAAATATTATACTTGGTATATTGTTGTAAAAATATAAATTTTCTTTATTATATTAATGATAGAAATTAATGATATAATAATTATTGTAATAATATCTATTTTATTATTCTTATTTTTTAACAAATCTCGTGTTATTCCAACTGAACACATGGGAAATATAGAGGTTCATAAAAATGATGATTATAATATTAAAAATAATTAAGAGTTGTGGGTGAAAATTTTCGACGAAATCAACTATGTCATACGAGTACGTATTGCAATGATTCGTTCCATTGTATTATCATTTATAAAAAACCCATGTATATTAGTAGTATCTAGTTTATGATAATCATTAGGTATAAATGTATACGAAACATCTTTACTTTTAAAAGCAAATGGTCTATTGTTTCTGTACGATTCTTCCATTTTATATAATAATACATTATCTGGATTTGGTATATTAACAGATTTACCATTCATTGGACCTGTATTACCTATTAAAATTTGTAGAGTTCCTATTTTCCATTCAAAACCAAAAAATGGATTTTGCTCACTTTGATTTGGTAAAAAATCAATTGGTGTATTGATATAAATTGGTTTTGGATTATTGTAATATACTGGTAAGTTAGTATTTGGATCTATAAATGTATCAACTCTTCTCATAGTATCATACCCTGGTTTAGATTTCGATATTTTATCTAAAAAATTATTAGATATCATACTACTTGCGAAAGGCGTCATACTACTGGATTTTGTACTAATAGTAGTGTTCAATTTAATATCTATTTGTTGTTTTTTTGGTATTCCAGGTAAAACTAAACGTAATTCCGTCATATCATTTATTGGAACGATTGAACTAATTGGTTGAACTTTATTCCCTATAATATCACGTGCTAATACGACTGATCGTTCCATATTATCTTTCGCTAATAGTAATTTTGTCATATCAGCAGATTTAAGTTCATTTATTTTTAAAACACTAATATGGGGTTTCCAATTTTCAACTCCATAATAATGATCACTTACAATAGCATATAAATCATTACCATTACAACTAAAAATATCATACATTGTATTGTCCGCTCCTCTGATCTCTCTTCTATGTGTTATTTGTCCTAGTTTCCTATTTAAAAAATCATATATATCTTTTCTAAATTTTCTAATATTTTCAATAAATTTTGGATCAAAATTATAAATTCTCGCCCAATATTTGTCTACTATATCAGATGGACCTAAAAAATCCCACATACCTCTCCCAGTTGCTGGATTAATTGATTCAAATCTTATCCCACTATTTATAATATTTTCAATAAATGATTTTTTTATACATTCAATTAAATCAATATTTTGAAATATTCCAATATTTGGATGAATCATATTAACATGTAATTGTAGAAAAGTTAAATGTAAATCTTTTAATTCTGTTCCCACACCTAGTGCTATACGCCTTCTCTCATTTATTCTTTCTAATGTATCTCCAGTTATTTTTGCCATAATAAACAATGACATATTATTATCAAAAGGTTTTCCACCGCCTTTTAAACTATTTTTCAAAGCAATGTATTTATTTTGATATTTTAAATATTTATTATACATTTTTTTTTGATATTCATGATCTAATTCTTTAGACATATATATATATATATATAATTTCTAACATTCATATAATATGATTATAGATATGAATATTATAAAAAAAATATTTAATGGAAAGATAAAATTAACAAAACAAAGTGATATAATAAAATTATCGCAATACAGCGATATTATTCCAATGTACGATATTTATTCCGATACAATTATACCTGTACCTAGTAAGGAAATAAATTATCGTTTACTAAAATGCCATTATCGGTTCATTACTGACGAAGTTAAACAATGGATAAAAAATAAATTAGATAAATCTGATAATAAGATTAAATATATAGATAATTTACATATAATAGATAACTATGATATGGAAACATTAGAGAAAACATCATATGAAACATTATATAGAAATTCACCAGAGTTAGGTTTATCAATATCAATATGTAAAAGAAATAGTTTTAATCCATTTTCAACCCATTTAACACCATATTATACAAAAAATGAATTAATTAAACTTGGGATGAATAATAAGATTATAAAAAATATAGATATAAATGATCTGATTGATAAAACAGAACATTATAAAATATGTAAAAAAGTATCAAAGAATGATATATCGTATAAAACAATCATAGAACATATGAGAGCAATAATAGAAAATAACTGTATCGGTTGGATACAATATTATTCAATGACAGGTAGTTATGTATTTAATAAAATATTAAGAGAAAATTTACCAATAAATCGTTATATGTATGATGGATTAAAAAATATTATAGATACTATGAATAGTATATCTTTACCAAATAAGTATTATTTTTATCGTTTTATATGGGATGATATTTTTATAAAAAATTTAAAAATAGGTGATACTTTTATGGATAATGGATTTATATCAACAACTAGAGATCCATTCTATTCTCCAGGTATTAAAATGGATTTTGGATTAATATTAATACGTATTAACATACCTAGTAAAATGAAAGGTATTGGATTACTAGTAGAAAATTTTAGTATGTTTCCAAAAGAAGAAGAATTTTTAATTGCACCATTTGTTAAATTTAAATTAGTTGCTAAAAATGATACAACATATTATCACGTGGATGAAAAATTCGAAAAATTAATAAAAAAAAAATATGAATTTGATTTAGTGTCGAAAGATATATCAAAAGATATTGAAAAGCATTTAAAAAATTTAAATATAGTTGACGATAATACTATTCCATCAATAGATATTAGTAACATTAGATTGGATAGCATGGAACGATTTGAACGATTCAATCAATTCATTAAACAATGTGATATAATAGGACAATATATGTATAAGAATATGATATATATATGCCAGTTCTTTGATTCTACTGGATCATATCAAAATATGTATTATAATAAAACTAAAGATGGAATGATTCATACACATTCAATTGATGGTAATATAATATTATCTATTGAATGTGGTGATAAACTAGTTGTAAATTATTTGAAAACAAAATGTTCATATGATAATAATATTATGCACAAAAATATAGAGAATGTAAATGAAATAATATCAATGTATTGTAAATTATTTGGATACACAGAAGCACTTGTATTTTTTGAATATAATAATTTTATAGAGTTTAAAGATAATTACATTGATAATACTGAATTCTTATCTACTAATTTATATTGTAAGACAATATATGATTATATTAAGAATAATATACACACAGATATAAAATATTATAAATTTAATTATGGTTTTTGGAAATTGGATAAAATATTCAAACTAATCGTACCTAATGATATAATTATATTATTAAAAAATATAAATATAAGTAATAATATAACTTGGGGTCAATTATATATTATTATAGTTGAGAAACATTTTTATTTATATAATAAGATGGAAGAATGGTTTAATTCATATCATGATAATTTATTCAAACAAGCATATTATACATTTAATCCTATTATATATTTTAAATCAATAGGACGAGAGATGGTTGAAATACCAAATTTAAAACATATAATAACTAGAGATAGAGGAGACCTATACCGTAATATTTATGAAGAATCATCAAGAATATTATAAAATAGGAATCCAAATACCATTCCACCAATTATATCGGTTGGATAATGAACACCAAGAAATACTCTACTAAATCCAACTAATATTGCAATTATATTAAATACAAATTCATTTGGATATTTTTTTAACATCAATAAACAGAATATAGTAGAACTAAATGTATGACCACTTGGAAATGAAAATACATTTAATAAACTGTCATGATTTTTATTAGTATAATTAATTATTGTATTACTCATATGATATGGTCGTTTGCGTCTAAAAATTAATTTTAATAACGCTGCTATTGTTACTAATTTTGTTATTAATATAATATCATTTAAATTAAGAATATTATAAATATATAATGTAGCAATTAGTACTACAAATGATCCACTATTAAATGGTTGTGAAATTAAGTTCATCTGTGGATAAAAATTTAGTTTTTGTATACGATTCATTAAATCAATTTCATCTATTTTCATATTTAATAATATATATAAATAAATATATTTCTAACGATATAATAATGATATCATATTATAT
>Ga0214919_10002050_pt1 | contig 32142 bp, 30 predicted proteins | sample LL1503_MetaG_FD_177994 | JGI IMG/M metagenome (GOLD analysis project Ga0214919, IMG submission 177994) | Freshwater microbial communities from Lake Lanier, Atlanta, Georgia, United States - LL-1503 | ecosystem: Environmental > Aquatic > Freshwater > Lake | place: USA: Georgia | collected... | reverse complement strand
AATGCCCTTTTGGGTGCTTTTACACTATTGAGAAGGAGAATAACAACTTTTTATTTTTTATAAAAAGTTTGTCTCATTTTTCTTTTTGGTCGGTGTAATTTAATAATATTACTTTAAAATATTATTTTAATTTTACATAAACATATTACCAATTCAGCAACTTGTCCAAATCTGTATCATGCAAATTTTCTATTAAATATTTAGGATGGTATTTTTGCATAATATTTTTTTCTTGGGATTTATAATACCATTTTATGAATTTTGATTTGAATTTTAAACTATAAAATAAATATGTCCAGTTTTTTAATTTTTTATTTGTTTGATTTACACAGGTTATTGTATATTCTTTATAAATAAGTGGATTATTTTCACAATTTAATTCTATTAAACTATCAGGTAAATCTGGTAAAAACGTTAAACGATTAGAATTACATATTAACTTTTTTAAACCATCAGGTAAATCGGGTAAAGAAGTTAAACGATTGTAACTACAATCTAATTTTTCTAACATATGAGGTAAATCTGGTAAAGAAGTTAAACGATTGGAACTACAATTTACTGTTTTTAAATAAAAAGGTAAATTTGGTAGTTTTTTTAAATAATTTTCCTCAAAATCAATTTTTCTTAAAAATGTAAACGAGTTAAAAAATACTTCTTCATTTAAAAAATTAGGAAAATGAAATAAACCCAAGCTACAAAAATATAAATCTTCAACCTTTTTAAATCTAAATATATTAAAATCATAAAATCCCAAATGATAAAAATATTTACAACCAAAATTGAAAAAAAGATATCTTGTATCATTAGGGGTGGAATTAATTTTTTTTATAAACTCGTTGATTTGAGATTGACGAAAACGATATTCTTCATCTATTTTATATTTAAATTGTTTATAATTTACCTTATCAATAGATAGTTCATCTAATTTTGATAAGTCAGAACAACGATTTTCTATTCTTTCATTTGAAATATCAATAATATCTAATTTTAATTTTAATAAGTCAGATAAATAATCTTCACTTGTTTCATTTGTAATATCAATTATATCATTGTCAACATTATCTATTTGTTGTTCAATATTTATTTTCATATTATTTATTTTCACATTATTTGTTTTCACATTATTTATTTTCACATTATTTATTTTCACATCATTTATTTTCATATTATTTATTTTTATATACTCATTTATTTTTATATTATTACTATTAATACTATTTTATTTAATGTATTTCATCTTTTCCTTTCTATTTTGGTAAAGATTTTTATTATTATTAGAATAATTATTAGAATAATTATTAGAATAATTATTAGAATAAAAAATTATTTATAAAAATTTATATATATTTATACATTTATATATACATTTATATTAGTATGACCATAACAACAGAAAATAATGAAATAGTAACTAATTTAGAAAGATCTATACAAAGTTATAACGACATTTTATCATCATACACGGATATATTTAGTAATTACAACGATTATTTACAAAATAAAAATACGAATAATGATCCGAATAGTAACCAAAATCTAGAAATAATTCCTCAAACAATTATTACCACAGGATTAGAAAGTATTAGTTCTTCAAATGCAAATAGTGTCGATGAATGTAAAGCGAAATGTGCAACTATCGCAAATTGTACCATGGCAAATTATAACACAAATAGCAAATCATGTGTGTTAGGTTCTACAAACGGAGATGTAAAAATAGAAAAGAGTTTAGATACTGATGCTATTCTTTCAGATAAAATATATTACAATACTTTATTATCTAGTTTGAATGAACAATTAACCGCTAAAAATAGTGAGATAATGAATATTATTACTAGTCAAGGCGATCCAAATTATAATACGTTATATAGTGAAATGCAAAATATGAAAGAAAAACTAGATAGTGAAAATAAAATACTTATGGATGAAAAGAAAAATAATGAATTATTAGATTTAGAATATATGCAAAAAGATTCTGAATTAATGACAAATTCATATTATTATTGGTTTATGTTTTTTCTCGTAATGGCATTCGCAGTAATAACTTATTCGTATTATTCTTCTCAATATTATTGGTTATTATGTTTTATATTATTAGTAGTTGCAATGGCTACAAGCTCATTACCTTATTGGTATATGATTATGTTATTAGTTATTATTATTTTCTGTATAATGAAATATTTTAGTGGTAGTAAATAAATATTGTTTGTAAAAAAAATTGTATAAAGAATATAAAGAAGATTAAGAAATAATAAAATATAAATAATACTTTTTTGTATATATTTATATTAATGACAGGAATGAAATCAACATTAAATCGTTTATTAAATCCAATTCAACAAAATCCGTCCACAAATCATAGTTTAAAACATGGAACTGCTTTTAAGAATTATCAAAACAAAATAACAAAATATACTAAGCCATATAGTTATAATCCAAGTTATAATCTAAATAAGTATAGTATTATAGAAGGTTTTGATACTACTCAATCACTTGATGATATTAAATCTGAATATAATACTACATTAGACGAATATAAAAGTTTATTAGCAGATATTTCTAAAACATCTGATGATTATATTAAACGTACTGACCCTGCAAATCCATATTTGAATAAATTTATTAAGTTTAATACAGGTGAAATATGTTATGTAACAAATCAAGGTGTAGTTAAATATCTACCTAATATAAGTCTAATTCAAAACACAGGAGTAGAATATAATAATACATTTATCCCAGTAAATATTCCTTTTAATCAATTATGGACTACTAATCCTGGAACAAGTATTCCTACAACTCCACAACTCATTTCTGGTACAAATATAGATGGTTCTGAATTAGGTAATGAAGGTAATAATGTAATAGTAGATAAAGTTATTTCAAACACTAATTCATCTTATTCAGGATGTTATGCAAATAATAATCCAATGACATTTATTGGAGATACACCTTTGCCTGTTTCTACAAGTTCTCATGCAAGCGTTTTTGTTAATGGCAATTTTGATATCCCGAATCTTCAAAGGAACAGTTTTGAAGAGATTACAAGTACAACAGTTGTACCTGGTTGGGATTTTAACGCTGTTTTAATAAACACCTCTAATGCAATGGGTTATCCACGACCTTATCCAAATGGTGATCAAGCAGTATCTATTCAAAAAAAACAAACAATAAGTCAGTCATTAAATATAAATGTAGGTACATATACATTAACTTTATTTGCTTGTCGTAGGAATTGTTGTGATAATTCAGGTACTTCAAATCCTATTAATATTCAATTGAATGGAACTACTTTTCATACATTGAATCCAACTAATGCTTCATGGCAATATTTTTCTATACCACTAATAGTAACAACAGGTGGAAATAATATAATAAGTTTCATTGGTACATCTGATACAGATCGCTCTACTGCTATTCAAAATATTCAACTATCTGGTGCACGTTCAGGTAAATACACATATGATTCATGTAAAGAAAGTGCTGTAAATGGTGGATTTAAATATTTTGCTTTACAAAATGTAGACCCGTTTTATTCTACTGGTTATTGTGGTGTTACAAATAGTTATACATCTGCGACTAGAACTACAAGTGACAGTTGTGTTACTATGCAAGATGGTAAAATGGGTGGTAATCAAGGAGTAAATGCTTTATATGAAATGAATGATGTAGGAATTCCTGCAAATCTTGGTAAAAATGCATATATTGATGGAGATTCAAAACTATACCCTTATCCAAGTGATACAAGTTTTAACCCGCCAATAGGTATTCCTAACACACCACCTATATCAATTGATTCAAATACTTATCAAAACTATGCTTACGGTGGTGATATGACCAAAACAGATTTTGGCTTATCAAAAATTACAACTACACAACAGAGACAAATAACAGAACTGGAAACAAAATTAAATATGTTATCTTCGCAAATTGTATCATTGACAAATCATGCAAAAACGACAAGTAATGCAAATTATGATAAATTATTAGAAAACAAAAATGATTCAAAGAGTTATTTGGACCAAATTGCAAAAAATAATGATAATATAGATAACATAAAAAAAAATGCAAATGCTAATATTCTAGATAATATATTAAATGATAGCGATATAGTTGTTTTACAAAGGAATTCAAACTATCTTTTTATATCTGTATTAGCTGTTGCTGCAATTTTAGTATCTGTTTATGTTTTGAAAAAATAAAAAATAATAAAAAAATAAAAAAATGTGGGATTATCTTGTTTTTTTATATAATTTATAATATTTAATTTATCTTCTTATAAATTATATAATAGTATGCCAGAACAATCAAATCTATATAGTTCATCTGATAATCAAGATATATTGAACAACATACAAAATTTACAAAGCATGGAAACAGATTTATTTAATAGTTTAGAATCAACGCCAAGTTTAACACAGGAACAAAAAACCACCATTTTAAATAAAATAAATCAATTGTCGCAAATGCGTATTAGTTTATATAACATATTAAAAAATATGAGTGGATTTTATGAAAATACATTAGCTACGTCAAATGATACATTAACAGAACAAACCGTGGCTATTAGTATTATAGAAGAGCAATTAAATAAAACAAAGCAAGAAATGGATACATTAACTGATGAAAAAAATAATAAAATTAGATTAATAGAAATAAATAGATATTATGGAGAGAGATATTCAGAACACGCTGATGTAATGAAAATTATTGTTATTATGTTATTACCTATTATTATCTTATTTATGTTATCCACAAGAGGTATTATACCTACTAATGTATTTTTTGCATTAATGATAATTATCGCAATAATAGGTTCTATCTTTTTATGGAAGCGAATATTTTCAATGGTAACAAAAAATAATATGGAATATGATAAACACGATTGGCCTTTTAATCGAGGTAATGCACCTCCTGCACCGAGTAATGCAAAATCTGGTATTGATCCATGGTCTACAAATCTAAATTGTCCATTTACAAATATAACGGGAACACAAACAGGAACACAAACAGGAACAGGAACACAAACAGGAACACAAACAGGAACACAAACAGGAACAGGAACACAAACAGGAACACAAACAGGAACACAAACAGGAACAGGAACACAAACAGGAACAGGAACAGGATCAGATTCATCAATATCAAATAGAACTGTAACTGAATCAATGGTTAATAATATTTTTACAAAATATGCAAGACAAAAAAATAGAAAACCAGATGTTATACTCGGTGGTGAGTATATTAAATCGTATAATTCATATTAGTGATATTATCAAAATCCCTTCTTTTCAATGATTTTAGAAAATATAAAAATTTATAATTCTTCCATTATAATTCTTCTATTATAGTATAAATGTCACAATCATTTACATTAGATGATAATGGAAATACATTAGATTCAAATACTTATAATATAAACAAAATTAACACTCTAAGTAATGACATAAACGCAAATTTTTTACAATATAAAGATTTATACACAAATTATTCTTTTTTTTTGGATTTATATGAAAAATATAATGAAGATAATAATACATATAACGAAAAAACAACAAATGATATATCATCAGTATTAGTAAATGAAAGAAAAACATATTATGAAGATCAGGGAATAGAGTCATTAAATTATTATTATAATTTGTTAATAGGAATTTATATAATTACTATAATTGTTTATATTGTTTCTTTGTTCATCTTTAATTCTAATTGGTCTCTTATAAAAAAAATAGGTATTTTGATTGCTTTAATAATACTTCCATTTACATCTTCTTATCTTCTCTCTTTCATTGTTTCAATGATTTATAAATTATTTGGAATTTTACCTAAGAATGTGAATTTAACATTATAACACAATTTTGAAATTATATCAAATTTATTCTTAATCTTCTATTTCATCCATTTCATCTACGTTCTCAGGATAGACAATCTTACACTTATGCCAACCAGTTGGTTTATGTAAACCAAACTTTTTATCCATATAATCATATAATTCCTGTCCCTTAGGCATTTTACGATTACCTTGCTCTTGTTGAAACCATATTTTAAATTGATTATATAATTCATTCTTTTTAATTTTATCTGTATCTCTACCTGTTTTTTCTATATTTTCAGAAACAAATCCTGCAATATGATCTTGTCCCTTTCTATATTTATTAGATGCGTTCAATACATAATCACAATCACTTACAATACCTTCTGTTTCAAATGCCCTTTTTACAAGCATACTAGCAAATACAGGTGCAAATAATGGTAATTTATCTTTCAATGATTTATCCTTATTGAAAATATATTTAGAATCATCTGTATGTTCTTCACCTTCATCAATAAATTTAGATATAAAATCGCATTTTCTAATACGTCGCCATGTTCCATCATCATTACTGTTAATATCAAATAAATTATTTGTACAAACAACCAAATTAAACTGAGGTTCAAATATTTCACTCTCTGAATATAATCCTCTGGCTTGAATCGGATCCCCACCCGTTAATTCTTTCATAATACCTTCATTTAATTGCACATTCTTAGATGGTTCTTGCATGACAGCATATCTCACACCTTTTAATTTCAAAACTTCATCTGATGTACCACCAATAAGTCCACGTTTTTCTGTAACAAGTGTAATTGGAACCGTCCCTTTATAATCACCTAATGTTACACCCATCAAGTCAGCCAAAATCGATTTACCATTACTACCGCTTCCATGATACACATTAAATGTTTGATTTTTATTAGTTCCAATTAAACACGAAGCCATATGATCCCACATATAACGATTTAATTCAGGAATAGGAAATAACTTTTCCATAAAACTGAGAATTTCTTCTTTTAAAGTTCTATATTCTTCATTTTCATCAATGGAATCATAAGGAGTATAACTGATTTTTGTAGTTTTTGTAATATAATCTTCTGGTTGCCCATCTCTAAATACTTTATTTTTGAAATCAATCACGCCATTATTAAATCCTAATAAATATTTATTTGTATCCATATTTTTAATAAAATCGCCGTCATAAAAGAGTTCCATAGCTTCACGCATAATATTATTCTTATCATTCGTTTTTTTAAGAGTAAGCATGACATCACCAATAATCTTCACCTTTTTTTTAATATGTTCAGCACGATCATCGCTGGGGTCATAATGATGATATTCATTATGTAATTTTTCGCTTTTTTGTGAATATAGATTATACATTTGTTTGGAAATCGATTCTCTCAAACTCATTCCTTTATCTAATACCCATCTATGATTATGATATCTATACCATACACCTTTTTTATCATAACTAACACATACATATTTATCTTTAAACATTTGTTTTAATACCTGAGCCTTATCATACTCTGTTTGACTATTTAATGTTTCATCTATTGCGTATTCAACAGAAACAGATTTAATTTTTTCATAAGCCTCAAAATTATATTGTTTTACCCAATACATAATAGTTCTTCGTGTTATTACTTCACATTTGGATACATTAAAATATTTCTTCCATTTTGAAAATAAATCAGGAATACTATCATAATCAAAATCGGAGGCTCTACTTCTAAGTAAAACCCATGATAAGAATAGACGATCATCCGTTCTTTTTAACGCAAATGCAACTTGACGATTTAACACATGTGACCCAGGCTCGTAAAATTTTTCTGGTAAAACAATAGTATATTCATGTGTTTCTCTAATTTCATATTCTGATGGTTTCAATTTTGAAAGCATAATGTTTACTGCTTTGTCTAATGAGCTTTTATCTTTGATATCAGATAAAGACATATACCCTTCTTCTTCTTCATCTTTTATAAGGAGATTGACTTTGGTTTTACTATTTGGTTTTTTGAATTTTTTATTTGAGCGTTTATTATATTCATCTACTATTTTGGCATTTATTTCGAATTTTATATTTTCAGTGTTTCGCACAGATAATTTTGAAAAGTTTTTCTGTAAGTCAAATTCACGGACATTTATTTCATCCATTTCAAATTCTCCATCTCTGTCATCATAATCAATACTAAAATGTTGTGTTAATTCATATGCTTCATTACCAGGCTTTCTAGAACCGAAAAGTTGCCAATTGGTACTACCTTTACTAATTCCTTCATCTAGAACAGATTCCCACGTATTTATAAGTGGAAGATCCCAAACCTCAGGTAATTTTTCAATCATCTTCTCGCGAAGCATAACTTGTAAAGTGTGTTCCATTTGAATCCCAATAATCATATGAATGCCATCTTTTGTCAAGCTTTTATCATCTAACCTATTTACATTTGGTTTCTCAAAAATATAAATAGGAAATTGTTTTTTTGATTCAAACATAAAATAATTTTTCAGTTCTTCTAAATATAAAATAATCATATCCGTAATATGTTCTTTTGTATGTTTTCTAGACTCAGTATCATACGTAAAACGAAAATCAAAATCAACTACCAGAGGCGAACCCTCGTCTAGTTGTTTTTCAGTTAAATACTCTTTCTTTTTATTATTAAAAATATGGTCATAATACAATGCATAAAATATTGGTTCATCCTCTTTTGGTATTACATATGAACCCCCAAAAATATTTAAATTTTTATCAGGAATTCTTGTATGAGTTGCAACCAATCCAGGTGTATTCTTTGCATTATGCTTTGCTAAAAATTCGTTTAAATCCTTAAATTGATTGGTACTTATCATTGCATTATTCATTAATATAATACTATATAATGATTTTTCTATTTCAATTTTTTAAATTTAAAAAATACAAAAATACAAAATACAAAATACAAAATACAAAATACAAAATACAAAATACAAAATACAAAATACAAAAATATGTTTTCCTTCTAAAACCTCTTTTGGAACTTCAACGTAAGAAAATTCAGGATTTTCTTGTTTTTCATCTTTCTTGGATTTTTTTGGTTTATTTTTATTTTACAATCGTTTCTGTTTCGCTTGTTCTTTTTGTAATTTTGTATTTTTGATTTTATCCTTTTCTTCTTTGGTTAATCCTTGTAATGCTTTTTTTAGTATTTTTAGTTTTTTCTAGTATTTTTGCTTTTTCTAGTATTTTTAGTTTTTTTAGTATTTTTGCTTTTTCTAGTATTTTTGCTTTTTCTAGTATTTTTAGTTCTTTTAGTATTTTTAGTTCTTTTAGTATTTTTGCTTTTTCTTTTAGTATTTTTGCCTTTCCTTTTCTTTTTTCCTCCATACAAAACATCAAAATCATCATCATCATAACCAATTTTATCTGCAATTTTAGCAATATCCTTATTTATTAATTCTGTTTCATTAGGAAATTTTTCTAACAAATATGCTTTTAAATTTTCTCTTTTTACGTCGCGCGATGTTCCGAGAGGGAATTGTTCTGGTGTTCCCTTTTTATGTATTTTATACCAATCTTGAATATATATAGGTATTAATACACCTGGTGTTGCAGCGATAAAAGCTATAATTTGTGCATAAACTTCATTTTCGCTTACGGTTAATGCAATGGCACATGGATCTAATAAAGACATAGCAAATCTTTCCAACGCGCCAACTCCACATGTCATACCATCTTCATTTGCATCAACACAATTTTTAATAAATGTATCTATATATTCTTTTTTAAACTCAGGAGGCTGATTTTTTACAAATTCCAAACTATAAAAAACAGATTGTCTCAATAACGGCGATACTGAATCATAATTAAAATTTTTTAATCTTTCATCCATAATTCTTTTTAGCCCATCTTTTTGGAGTGTTTTTTTATCTTCTGGTTCTTTGCTTTCATTAATTATTGCTAAAATAGTATCATTTATATATATGGAATAATTCATGACGCTAGGAATATTTTTACGTGTTTGTTCTTTCAAATATGTATTTAATTTTTCATAATTAATTTTTGCGGATTCTTTATGTATTTGCATTGGGTCTATTCTTTGGTCTCTTCTAAAAGGAGGCTTATTGTTTTCATCTATATTACAATTTGTAAATATACCAGAATAATCTTCTATAGAATCTAGGACCCATTCATTTAAATTTTGGTTAAAATTTGTGCAATTTTCAAACATTCCTGACATATTGGTCACATTACTAACATCCCAATCTAATGGTTGGTTAAATTTTGTGCAACCCTTAAACATTTCTTTCATATCGCCTACGTTACTAACATCCCAATCTAACGGTTGATTAAATTCTGTGCAACCGTAAAACATTTTTTCCATATCGCCTACATTACTAACATCCCAAACTAATAGTTGGTTAAAATTTATGCAACCCTTAAACATTTCTTTCATATCGCCTACATTACTAACATCCCAATCTAACGGTTGATTAAATTCTGTGCAACCTTCAAACATTCCAATCATGTCATTTACATGACTAACATTCCAATCTAACGGTTGATTAAAATTTATGCAACCGTAAAACATTTGTGTCATAAAATCTACACGAGTAATAGTCCAATTTAATGGTTTATTAAAATTTGTACAATTTTTAAACATTCCTGTCATATTACCAACATTACTAACATCCCAATCTAACGTTTGATTAAAATTTGCGCAACCGTAAAACATTCCACCCATATCATCTACATCACTAACATTCCAATCTAATGGTTGATTAAAATTTGTGCAACCGTAAAACATTTGTGACATAGAATCTACCTTAGTAATAGTCCATTTGTTTAAGGGTTCGTTAAAATTTGAATAATTCATAAATAAATCACTCATATCTGTGACACGGGTAATGTCCCAATCATTTATATTTCTTGGTAAATCGGCAGGTAATAGATGTTTAGTATTTATATATTTTTCAACTAAATCTCTAATATTATCATCTGTTATTCTTGTCATATTATATTGTAATTTTATATTATGTGAAAATTACTAAAAATGTATATTTTATTTAAGTAGTTTTACACCCTTGAACATTTCAAACACCCATTCTTATTTTTATAATAAAATTTTTATAATTATTACATAATTATTGCATAATTATTGTACAAATAAATGTTGTATAAAATACATATAAAAAATACATTACAATATAAATATAGCAATGACAACATTTGTTTCCAAAGAAACAGTAAGTAGATTATTAAAAGATGTGAAACAAATAATAAAAAACCCACTAACTGATCACGGAATATATTATATTCATGATGATAATGATATGATGAAAGGTTATGCACTAATTATAGGACCTTCGGATACTCCATATTTTGGTGGAAATTATTTTTTTGAATTGAATTATCCTACGGATTATCCGCATAGTCCACCCAAAGTAAAATTTTGCACAAATGGTAATAATATTCGTTTCAATCCAAATTTATATAAATGTGGAAAAGTATGTATTTCTATTTTGAATACATGGAGAGGCGATCAATGGACATCTTGTCAGACTATATCAACTGTTTTACTAACATTATGCACGTTACTTTGTAGTGATCCAATATTAAATGAACCTGGTATTACTAGATCTTGTTCGGATTTTAAAAAATATACAGATATTATAGAATATGCAAATATAGATATTGCAGTTTGTGATATAATAAAAAAAAAGGAGGGGGTTTATCACGATTTTTTTGATTCATTTTTACCTTTTATAAAAGATAATTTTATGAAAAATTATGATAACATTTTATTATTTATTAAAAAAAAAATAGAAGAGAACAAAGACCAAACATCTGGATTAATTGTTACAAATTTATATAAGATGATAGTAGATGCAGATTATGTAAAGTTACGTAAAAAACTAGAAGATTGTAAATTAGAATAGAAAATTTTCAATAGAATAATGTAAAATATTTATTTTAAACAAAATTGAAATAAATAAATAGTATAAAACTATAATATAAATAACACTATGCATTTCTGTCCAAAATGTCAAAACATGTATTATATCCGTATCAATGCCGATGATCCAAACCAACTTGTATACTATTGTAGAAATTGTGGGAATGAAGATACTGCTGTATCATTAAATAATTTATGTGTTTCAAAAACACAAATCAAAAATAGTGAGCAATCATTTAGTCATATTATTAATAAGTATACAAAATTAGACCCTACGTTACCTAGAATAAACACTATTCTATGTCCAAATAAAGATTGTAAAACCAACACATCAGGCGTTGAAAGAGAAATTATTTATATAAGGTATGATGATGTAAATATTAAATATGTATATTTATGTTCGGAATGTGATACAGTTTGGGAAAATAGTGATAATAAATAGTGATAATAAAAATATAATAAAAATATAATAAAAAATTGAATAAATATATTTAATAAATTTAAAAGTATAATTAGTATATAATAAATGAGTGATAACGAAGAATCGCCTTATTCTAGTGATAATAGTGATAGTGATAACGAAAATGTAGTACCTGTTACAAAAAAGTCATCAAACACAATTAATAAAAAAGTAGTAAAACATCCTGTTATAAATGATTATAATGGTCTTGATGAGGTAGATGATGAGGTAGAAGATGATGAAGAAGAAGATGAAGATGAGGATGAAGAAGAAGAAGATGAAAATGAATATGATATTGAAACTAAAAATAAAAAGGGTGGTGCTAAATTAGACGAATATGAAGAAGGTGAAGAAGGTGAAGAAGATTACGAAGATGATAATGAAGACGAAAATAAAGTATTTGGAGAAAAATTACCAATAACGCCAATGGATAAAGCACAAATCAATAATCTTCAAAATTACGACTCTGATGATGATGACGAAAATTATGATGAAAATTATTTACAAAAATTTGATAGTGAAACCACAAAAAGTTATATTACTAAATACCATTCAGAATGTTTACAACATAATTATGCCGAAATTGAAATTATGACACGTATTGTAAGAAATAGTGATAATATAATTATTGACCCTTTACATAGAACATGTTCATATTTAACCAAATATGAAAAAGCTCGTGTTCTTGGGATGCGTGCAAAACAAATAGAAGATAATCATGAGCCATTTGTAGATGTAGCAAAAAATGTAGTAGAAAGTTATCTTATTGCAGAGCTTGAATTAAAAGAGAAAAAAATTCCTTTTATTATTAAAAGACCTATTCCGAATGGTGGATTTGAATATTGGAAATTAGAAGATTTGGAAATTATAGCATTCTAAGTATTTTATAAAACTTTATAATCAAATAATATAACAAATAATCTAATAATCTAACAAATTATTTTTTTCGTATCCTTAGTAATAACACAACCTGTTTTATCTGTTTTAGTAATATTTTTTTTAAAGGTATAAATAAACTCTACATTAGATAACTTTTTTAATTTGTTCGTATTTTCTTTACATAAGAATGCTCCCTTTTTATAAATACTATGAAGCTCTTTTTTACTAAGGTCTTCTGTATTATCCATTTTGGCTACTACATGACACGACGAATAGTCATTCGCATGAAACCACATATCATTTGGCGACGCCATATCAATAATAGTAAAATTATCTGAATCATTTTTTCCTATATAAAAGATAATTTCTTTTTGAATATTATCAAAATAAACTATTTCGGTTTTCATATTTATTGTTATCCTATTTTATAAAAAATAAAAAATTATTCATTTTTATTTATTATCTATTATCTATCTATTTTTATTTTATAGTTAACATTTCCATCTATTTCCACAATTGATACATGTAACGAAAGTAGTCATAGGTTCATCTGCACTACGCGTTTGCATTTGATAATATGTACATTTGTTTACTTTACACTTTCTACATGTAAAAGTATCTGTGGCGGCTTCCATATTCGTTTCAAATTTATATTTATCCCGCTTTATTTTGGCATCAATAAAATCTTGCCATTTATCAGGTGCTAATTCTTGGTGTGTCATAAATGCAATTTTATGAGCTTTAATAGTACCATCATTAATATCTTTAATAATTGTAGGATTCAAATTAGTATAAATACTACGCAGTCTGTCTACATAAATAAGTATAAAAATTCGATTATCCCATTTTTTTAATACTTTTTTTTGATCCGCTTCTTTCAATGTATAATTAAAAATACCTTTTTCCAAATTCAAACTATGTTTTTCGTTTTTGATTTTTTCATTCAGCTTTTTTACAATATTGGAACGGAAAGTATCCACATTTTCGATTTTACCTTGTTTTGATAATAATGACATATTGATTTAATTAAATAAATATATTTAAATCAATATCAATTTTATTTTTTATTCGTTACATAGGTAAAAAATAAATAACTTATATATTTATATTTTATTCCTTACTATCATCACTATAATCGTATTCTTCTTCACTTAATTCAGTCCCTAATTCTAGTAATGCTTCATCTACGTCGTCATCTTCATCTTCGTGATCTTTACTATCATTTTCACTATCATCATCTAAATCATTATCTGTTTCACTAGAATCTACTACAAAACCATCTTTTAAATATCCGTCTTTGGTTTTACGCTCTTTTGGAACATTTGCTAATTCATCTTCCTCTTCCTCATCCTCAGCTGCCGTAGCTGATAAATCTTCAAATCCACCAAATAATTTTTCATATATTTTTTCCCATAATTCAAGTGTTAAGTCTATCCATTGTCTCTTATCATTATTTTCATTATTTTCATTCTTTTCATTCTTTTCATTCCTTTCTTTTTTGTCCTTTTTATCCTTCTTATCGTGTTTTAAAAAAGCAACAACTGCACAATTACCAAAAAATAATTTTGTATCAATTGGTGGAGGAAAATCATACTTATTTTCATTATTTGCACGTCCTTCTGTTTTAGCAAATACTTTTACATAATATTTGATACCTGATAATTTCACATTCCATTCAATCTGCTCAATAAAATCTTCGGCTTTTTTGAATCCACACTTCTTGAACAATTCTTCTTCTTTAAAATCTTTTACCAATAGTGATTTTAGTGTTCCTGTTTTTTCTACAATAATAATATTCAATGGTTGTGACATATTTTATAATTATTAAAAAATAGGTTTAAATGGTTTATAATAATTATTAATAAAATGAAACTCTATATTGAAAATTTTGGCATAAGTAATCTTGTCAAAACGCTAGGTGTATTGGAAAAATATCCTGTTCATAAAAAATATAAATCTGAAATTTATTCAGATGATGGTATTTATAATGTAAATAACATAGATTTATATAAATGTGTTATAAAGGATGATGATATTAAAAAAATAGATAATTATTATAATGATAAATCACTTTTAATAGATAATTCAAAAGTAACATATATAAAATGGAATCAAATTCCATATGAACATATTATATTACATACATGCGAATTTCATTATTTAGTAAATAATTTAGTAAATCAAGAAACAAGTATAATATTTGTGATAATAGGAAAAAAGGTTTTTGATAGAGTTTATAATATGGAAGAAGAGATAAAATTAAATTATAAAGATTTAGATTTAATGGATTTTTATTTTGAGGTTTCGGATACATTAGATATTCATCATGAAACAGTAAAACAAGAAATAAATGAGTTTTTATCCTTGTTAAACTAATCTATTAATATATTATGTTATATTGGACTATTAAATTTACTATTATATCCATTATTTTTATATGCTTAGTACATCATTTAATAAGTTTTTTCACTTCTACATTAACAGTACCTAAGATTAAAGACTTGGTCAATATACCCAAACAAAAATATGAATCCATGTATAATGTTATTTCAAATGAGAATCATATAAACGAGAGAATGATACATAATGAAAGTTATAAAGAATCATTACTACCAAAAGCAAATGTAGAAGATAATATGAAAAAGGAATTGAAATCTTTTTTAAAATCACAAATGGAATCACCAGATAAAATTGGTGTATCTAATATAACGGACTTGAATTATACAAATACTTCTAATTCGTTTTCATTTATCAATGAATAAAAAAATATTTTCTATAAAAATAAAAATTGAAACCTTTTTTGATTACATACAAGACATAAAACAAATAGAATACATAAAAGAAATAGAATACATAAAAGAGATACAAAACATATATAAATCAAAAAAATATGAGCGTAAACTTTTCACTCGCCGTAAACTTTACACCTGTTTATATGAGTGATAAAATATATGATGAGTTAGCAGGTTTGCTTCGTAAAAGCTATCCTAATGTATGTATTCTTTATATTGATAAAGTATCAAATTCAAAATTAGAAGACAAATTCGTGAAACGCAGAATCTCATTTGGTGAGATGAATCAAGAAAAAACGCTTTTTCATGGTACTTCTGCAAAGGCGATGGATTCTATTACGAAAAATGGATATAAAGCTTCTCTTAATAAGAGAGCAGTTTTTGGCCCTGGAAACTACTTTTCCTCTATGGCGTCATATAGTAAAGAATATACGGATACAGCTAGTTCAGGTGAAAGTTATATGATTGTAAATCGTGTTTTACTAGGAAATCATACGATATCAGTCCAAGGAAAATATAGTGGCGATTCAGGCGGTGACGGAAAATCCATCTTTGTACTACGACATGATGATGCTGCACTACCCGAATACGTAATTTGTTTTCATAAAAATGCACAAACGTAGATTAAATATATAATTCAAATATATAAATAAAATTGAAATACTTTTTTTATTAAATATAATTGAAATAAACTATAAGAAGTAAATACAAAATGAAAGTAATTAGAAAATCGCAAATATTTTCAAGAGCCAAACTTCTCTCTAAGAGAGAAAATGAAAATGAAATAAATAATGAAAAGAAACTTCTTGCATACATAAGAAGTTTACCTGATGAAATGATAAATGAAATACGTTACTTTCTTTGTGGTGAAACTAAACAAATAATAGAAAATGAAATAGAGAAAAAAAGAAGAAAATGGTATAAAAAAATGTTATGTGGAAGGGATTATCGTTTTAGTTGTTTTATTTTCGAAATTATTAAAAAAATCGATAAAAAACATTTGATACGATTAATTCTTGAAGGAACACTAAAAAAACACACAAAATTGATAAAAGAATTTAGAATTTATAGAGAGGATGCAGAAGGTCAAGAATTGATTGAAAAATGGAAAAAGGGTGAAATTCAAGAAAAGTATGATAATTTGATAAAATATACTATTTCAGATGATATTAGTTCATTTATTCAAACTTCTTATAAGGAGGTGGATAAACTTGAAATAGAAGAATTGAATGAGTATGTTTATCTTTATAAATCATTATTATATGTAGAAAATAAAACGGCAAAATAAAACGGCAAAATAAAACTGCAAAATAAACAAAAAATTGAATATAAACAAAAATTGAATATAAACAAAAAATTGAATATAAAAAGAATTAACTATTTTTTTTAACAAGAAACATATGGATAAATCATTGTTACATTTTCAAAAATCAGATATCTTTTCACCACCCGAAATATCAAAGCTTATGGCTTCTAAATTACATACTTATGGAAACCTATTAGAGCCATCTGTGGGTGAAGGTCATCTATTAAAGTATATTGATTTAAATCATTATGATAACATAGATGTATATGAAATAAAAGAAAGGTATTTGGAAAAAATAGTTTCCGATAAAACTAATAAAAAAATCAATAAATATCACGAAGACTTTATCAAGGCAAATATAACGACTACATATGATAATATTATCATGAATCCGCCTTATATACGCATTCAAGATTTATCCAAAGAGTATCGTAGCTACATAAAAGAATCCTTTCCTATTTTTAAAACAGGGTTAGTAGACTTATATTATGTATTCCTATTGAAATGTATTTCATTACTAAATGAAAATGGAATTATGATAGCTATTACACCAAATAGTTATTTATATAATAAATCGTCGTTGAGTCTTAAAAAATATTTATTTGAAAATAGGTTCATTCGTGAAATCATTGATTATAAATCAGAAAAAGTATTTGAAGGAAAATCTGTTTATTGCTGTATTACAATATTTGATAAAAGTTCAAAGGATTATTTGATTTATAATAATACACAAATTTATTATAAAGATGTTGATACAAAAGATTATAATATATTTAATACTATAAATTCTTCTAATGCAAATAATACATCTACAACATCTACAACATCTAAAACAAATACATATAAAAAGTTGAAAGATATATGTAAAATTAAAAATGGAATAGCTACTCTTCGTGAAAAAATTTATATTCACGAAAAACCACTTTATCCAGAAGAACCTTGTTGGAAACCGATTACTAATGGTAAAAAAAAAGCATATATTATATTTCCATATCATGATAATGGTAAGATTATAGACGAAACGGAGTTTCAAAATAAGAATTTAAAAACATATACTTATTTACAAGCGAATAGATTAGAACTGGAAAAACGCGATAAAGGGAATAAAACATACCCAAAATGGTACGCGTTTGGAAGAACGCAGGCACTAATCAAGTCAAAAAAAGAAAAAGTATTATATATTCAAACTTTTATGAATCCATCTGAGGTGAAACTAGAAATATCAGAACCTATGTTATTTTATGGATGTTTATGTATAGAACCAATTCATAATGATACAGAATTAATTGAAAAAACGATTATAAAAAATATAGATATGTTGACAAAAATGTCTTCTAAGAGAGGTGGTGGTTGGATTAATATAAGTAGTCGTAATTTATATGAATTACCTGTTCAAGATAATATTCAAGATAATATTTATGATAATCTAAAATAATATCTTCTTTATCAAAATGATAAGCATAACAATGATCAAAAATTTTATATTAATTTCAGCTTTATTTTTTACATTATAGTTATTATTACGACAATAATAAATACAATTTTTTGTACTTATACGATTACCCGTTTTATAAAAACATTTATGAATACATAATTTTGTATTATTTGTATTATTGGTATCAATATCAATGAGTTCTATCATATTGGAAATTGTATAACTTCTTTGAATGTTTTATATTTGTATTGGAAAAAATGAATTCAATTTTTTATAAAAAATGAAAAACAAAATGAAATACCTAACTCTAACTCATTTTTTCATTTTCATATGTACGAAATTCAACAATAAACCCATTTGCAGATGGCTTATTATGTCTCAATATTGTATCTATTTTTATAACATCATTATATTTGAAATTACAAGTTAGTCCTTTGGGATAAAATGTACATTTTTTAGTATCATTTTTACATATAAGTTTTCCTCCTACTTTTTCAAAAATTTCAACTAATTCTTTACACGATAATTCCATAATACGAATATTTATTATATTTTTAAATTTGTTTCATTATAAATAAAATTATAATGATTAAATTTTTTACATTTCAATAAAAAATCTGATTATATATAAAATGAATTATTATAATATTTACTTATCATTTATTGTAATAATAAAAATAGTCATTGTCATTTTAGCCATTTTACATATATATCTAAAAATAAAAGAAAAAAAACTATCTGAGTTAGATAACAAAATAGAGTATTGGAGAGAAAGATTAGAATTTGTATTTATAGTACTAATGTCCGTATTATTAATTTATTTATTTAATCCAAGAACGAAAAGTGTAGTAATTGATTCTGAAACAAAAACATTATTATGGCTATTTGGAATTATTTTATTACTTACTGCAAAATGGGATGATTTTTTTCATGAAAGTAAATTATTTTCTCTCGTTCAATCAACATTGGGTGATAAATAATTTGAAAAATAATTTGAAAAATAAATAATATTTAATATTATATAATTATGATAGAAAATACTGATTGTTATAGTTTAAAAAAAATAACATATAATAATGGGATATTAGATGAAAGCGTGGATGCAACATATATTATTCATTTGGAAGGAAACGGAAGGTATGACCATATTATGGAACAATTAAACTATTATAAACCATCTAAAACAGTTTATATTCTATTTAATAAAGGGTTTAAAAATTGTAAAAAAAATGATATAATTAAACTTCCTGCACAAGATATAACTCATGCATTTTTACATGTTTTTAAAGATGCTAATGTGAAAAAGTATGATAGTATTTTAATTTTAGAAGATGATTTTATATTTAATGAAAAAATAAAAATAAGTGACAAACAAGAAAATATTAATTCTTTTTTAAATAAATATAAAAATACTAATACAGTTTATTATTTAGGTTGCATTCCATATTTACAAATACCATTATTTAGTAAATATCATAATCGTGTATTATTATCTACTGGATCACATTCTATTATTTATACAAAAAAAAGTAGAGAGTTAATACTAGATGATTTAAAAAATCTTGATGATTGGGATATTTATATAAATTTATATGCACCAGTAAAAAGATATATATATTACGAAGCTATGTGTTACCAATTGTTTCCTGAAACTGAAAACAGTAAAACTTGGGGACAAACAAATGGATATGATATAAGAAGTGCCAAGATATTAAATCAACTATTTAAATTTTTACATTTAGATACGAAAGTAGAACCAGGATATTCTATTTTGTATATATTTTCAAAAATAATTCCCTTTTTTTTCATTATTTTTATAGTTTCGATTTTCTATTTTTTCATTAAATATAAAATAATAGATAAAACAAAAAAATATATTTCTAAAATAAAAATCTAAATTTTACATCATTTATTATTATTTATTCTTATCTTCTATTATTTTTTTTATAAGGTAATAATTTGTAAAAGTAGGAATAATTAGAATATTTATAAACAATGTAGATAATTATAACTAAAAAAATAAATATTAAACAATACATATATTTTTCATTACTTGATACATTATTGTATTTAATAAAAATGTTATAAATAGATGGATGTATATACATAGCTATTTTTTTATAATAATCTTCACGAAGACTATCTTTAACATTTATATCTTTATGCCCTAATTTTAATAAAATATCATCCAAGTAAGTTGATCCTGCACCATGAATAAAAAAAGGTCTTTTATTTTTATAATATATATTATTATTTTTAATAGTAATTTGATCAGTCACTTCATTATATGGTAAGTCTAATACTAAAAATATTTCAGATTTTGTATCAATATAAAAGTCACTTGGGTTTTGTTGACAATATTTAGTCATGAGTATTTGGTCATCAGACGCATTACTAGAAGATAATTGATACATATTAGTAATAATAGTTAGTATATCTTTTACATAGCCAATATATGTTCCTGCATTAATTAATTGTTTATTACATGAACCAAAATATGCTTGATGTATAAAATTATTATGTCTTGAAATATGTTTATGTTCAGATACTATTATTTTACATTTATATTCTCTTTTTAATTCTAAAAATGATGTTTTTAAATCTGTAAGATCTCGAACACATATTACATCATATCCATCTACAAAACAAACGATATCATTGAAATCTATGTTTTTCAAATAATTAATCATTAGTTCATAACGCCATGTAAATCCCTGCCATTCTTTTTTATATCCTAATACATCAATATCTCCATTATTTTTTTTTATGGTTTCTATTAAATAAGGAAAATAATATTGTGATTCAGTAGCAACAGTAACTATTTTTACATTTGTCATTTATTTAATATTATATAACATTATTATATTGAGTACTCAAAAAATACATAAGGTAGTTTTCACAAGATAATATTTTAATACCAATAATTTGGTGAAAAATTAGCAATTTGTTCATATAAGTTATCCCATTTTTTATCTAATGGTATTTTATCATCTAAAATATTTAAACATGTATTTAACTGATCCATTGTAGAAACACCTAATATAATTTTATCATTTTGATTCATTTTAGAAGTATTTTGTAACCACTTTAAAGAATATCTTATACATTCTTCCTTATCTAATGTAAAAAAATCTTTTAAATTTTCTAGAATTTCTGGTTTCCAAAAAATAGATTGATATATTTTATTATCTTTGAATCTAGAATTTTCCGATATTTCTGCTGTATTTTTATAATCTTTATATTTACCTGTTAAAAGACCACCAGCTAATGGATTATAACCCCAAAATTCAATATCATGTTCCTTTAATAATGGAAAAAGTTCTTCTACTTTTCTAGATATTAAATTATACATTCCTTGATAATAAGTAATTGAGTTATAATCATATTTTTCTGAAATATCAATTGCTTCTTTGGTTTGTGTCAAAGAAAAATTAGATACCCCAAAATAATCAAATTTGTCTTTTCTCCATAATGTATCACATGTTTCTAATGTTTCTTTTAAACACGTTTCATAATCAAAACAATGTAAATATAAAATATCTATCTTTTCCTGCTTTAAATTTATAAGTGATGTATTTAATTGTTTTTCAATTCCATCTTTATTTAATTGTCCTAATTTTCCATTTGTAAAATCATTATTAAACCATGGATTAACTTTGGTAGCTATTTTTGGTATAAAAGGCATTTCTAGTAAAAGCTCACCTAATATCTTTTCTGTTGTTGTATTTCCATAATAATATGCAGTATCTAGTATAGATTTTTTTTTCATTTTATTTAAATAGGCTTCTAATATACTTTTATAAGAATCTAATTTATAAGAATTTAAGTTATTAGAAGAATAGGGATAACTTATGTTCATCGTTCCTAAAACAATATTTGACATATATAATTTTTTATATAAAAAATATATATTTCTTATTTATTATTTATTATATAGGTGCATTAGAATCATGATAATAAAACCACCATACATCGTATAAATGGAATAATGAAATAATAAATAAACAAATTCGTATAAATAAATTAACAAATGATAAATAAAATGATAAATAGAAGAGAAACAGAAAACAAAAGAGATGATAACATAGTTTTATTTGTTTCATAATAAAGAGAAATAAATTATATTTATTATCCTATATTTATTATCCTATATTTGTTTCTCTTTATTATCCTATATTTGTTTCTCTTTATTATCCACCATATAAAATAAAATTTTTACCTTTTTCGTAAATTATATTAAATACATTTTTTTTTTCTTGACATATATCACAAAATACCATACTTAAAAGTATTCGTCTTTCATTTTCATCAATGGCTGTTGATTTATGTAAAATATCTGAACCTTTGAAGAGAATTAAACTATTTTCTTTCATTTTTAAATTATGCACTTGTCCGTTATATTTATATTTAAATATATTCTTTGATAAATCATCTTTATTTGAATTCTCATTTACAATAGTTAATAAAGCAACATAACGATCACCATAATAATTACTATAATCTAAATGCCATTCTATGTGATCTCCTTTATTAGTATACATTAAAAGAGAACATGCATTAGGGTCACTAAGAGAAATTCTTTGGACTGGTTTTTTTATAATATCACCTAGTACATTTAATATATTATTGGAATAGTAGAGTTCGACAATACCATCATAATTTGCTTTATGTAAATCAAAAAAATTGACACCTGTTGCCTTTCTTAGCATAAAATCTCTCGATTCAAATTGTTTATTATCAAATTGTCCTCTAATATAATTGAAATAACCCTTTTCCAAAAAATCATGCACTATAATAACATTATTTTGTTCGGTTACTTTATAATTTGGATTAACTAGTGAATGTAATTGTTTAGATCCATTTATTTTTTTATGAATTCCATGTAAAAATAACTGGACAGTTGTATTTTTTTCATTTATGTATAACAAGACAATTGTAATAAAAAATAAAAGAAATATAATAGTAATAATTAATAATACAAAATTAATATTTTTAAAATATTTATTCATAATATTATATATTCATAGAAATTAAATATATAATAAAAAATAATGCAGTTATACATTTACAATCAAATTTTAAACTTTTATATTTATTTACTAAATTTATGGTTTCTTAGACTTAATTGTCTTTCCAAATTTATTAAAAATATTTATTAATCGCATTTTTGCTGATAAAAAGAAAACATAAACATGTAATAACGCACATAATGCATAATGAATAAATGCGGAAAACAAAGTATGTATAACATCTAGACACCAATATTCATAGATAACCTCTATGAAAAATTTTTTTATATAAATCAACATAGCTAATCAATTATGTATAAGTGTTTTTATATTGTTTATTTACACATTTTTTACCATTTATCAATTTATTGAATAATTATTGAATCAAAGTATTATTGAATCAAAGTATGTAATATTTCATGAAAGGATCTATATGGAGTATCTGAATGAAATCCTAATATATTTGGACACTTATCATAAAATGTATTTACTTCACAAATATGATTTACATTTATAATATAATTCATTTGGTCAAATACAATTTTCTGAGAAAATAAACTTTCATAAATCTTAAAACTATCTGTATAAGTTATGTTTTCATATTTTTGTATTTTTTTATCTGTTTTTAAATAGGGAACTTTATCAAATATGATATTTATTGGAATAATATTTATTTGTTTATCAGTATCTGCCCAGTGAATATGACATAATTCACCAGTTACATTTTCCCAAGAATTATTTTTATTTTGTTTATAATTAGTCATAATAAATTTTACTGGAAGTATAATAAACGGTAATCCATTTTTCAAAACGACAATATCACATTTTTTCCTTCCCGATGCATTACAAGAAGGAACATTATGTTCCATTTTACATTGATATATCTCTTTATTAGAAGACATATTAATAACTTCATTAATTTCATTTACAAAATATTCATGTAAAAGATCTACTTTCTTACTACTTCTTGCTCCATGAGTAATATATTTTTCAAATACTTCTTTAATATTGGTTAAAAATCTCTGACTTGCGTTCATTATACTTTCTTCGGCTTATATTAATACAAATGAGATGACGTTTAATTTCAATTTTATTTTGAAAATAAAATTATAGCTTTATATTATTTACATTTTTATTATTTACATTTTTATTATTTACATTTTTATTATTTACGATTTTGGTCAAGTTTTACATGATATAAAAATGTTTGATTTAATGGAGACATTGGATTATTAAAATCAACCCTCATATTTTTATATAAAAAATTACTATAATACATATGTACAATATATTGTATTTCAGGCGAATAAATTGCTCTACATTTACATAATATTATATCCATAGTTGAAATAAATTCTAAACATGATTTATCTCCCCAAATGTCATCATGATATATTTTTCCATTTTTAATTTTCATTGCAATATCAAAAAGATAATCAATAGCATTTTTAGAACCAATAAAAAATGTATCCGATGAACCATAAATAATATTATCATCTTGATAACAAATATCAATTTGTTGTTCTATTTGATTAAAAGATAAGTTTGGTTGAATAATAATATCAAATAAACGACAGTAAATTGTCAAATCTATTTCAATATTATTCTTATTAACATAATCATTTTTCAATTTATTTAATAAATATCTTCTATACATCAAATTTGGAACAAATAAGCTACTTCCTTTATTATGTTTAATAGTAGAATAATATTGATTTGTAGTTTGCATTTCTTCTGTATCATTATAATTTTCCACATAATCAAAGATATGTATATTCATATAAAACTCCTTAAAAATATTTTTTATTTCTTCTTCATTTTTTTGTGAATAATTTCCAGATTCTTTTTTATCAGATAAAATAAAAACATAAATATTATGAGTTTTTAAAATAGGTTGTAATGCTTTTATATTTTTAAATAAATTATTACGATAACTACGAAATTGTCCATATACCATCAATACAATATTTTTTCTCTGAATTGGTTTATATAAATTTTTAATAGGACAATTTACCCAAGAAATATATTTTTTTAATTTATTACATTCATTATTATATAATCTTATCAAATCAGGATTTCCATTTTTGTTTTGTCCCAAAACATTTCCATTTACATCTTTAAAATATTCTACACCTTTTTCAAATTTTAATAAATGTATATTTCCAATAATACCTTCTTTTCCAATAAATGAAGCTGTCTCTGAATTTCCTATGTATGCATTTACAGAACGTCCTAACACACCAGGACCAGTAAAATCTAGTCTTCCAGGAAAAGAAATATTATTACGAAAATTGTGAACAATGTAATTTATACAATTTAACATAATTGGATGTTTTGGTATTACTGCCATAATAGTTCCTAATGCTAAATTGTGTTGACCTTCTATTTTATTCTCATTTAAATCAATAGATGTGATAAAATGAATATTTGGTAATAAAAAATCATCTAATTTACCAATACATATTGTATCTATATCTGTTGCAATTCCACCTTCTGTATATAAATAGCAATAACGAAACAAATCCGATTTATTAGCACCTGGAACAATTGAATCATATGTTTCTAATATAATGGAATTAAAATGTCTTTGAATAAATTCATATCTTTCATCTTTATCAAAAAGATAATAATCATATGTTGGATTTTTTATTTTCCATGTATCGATAATATTTTGAAATTCTGGTGTAATTTCTTTTGTTTCCCATGTTTGAATAATTTTTCTAGGAATTGTCATTATGTATAAATATTATCTTTATTTTTAAATAAATGTTAACAAAATAAACTTTTTTAATTTTGAAAAATAAAAAAAAGTTTGTATTAGATTTGTAAATATTTTTGAATACATTATGTAGTAATAAATCTTGGGACAACATTCATAGTATTCAACTCTTGGAATAATAATTTACATGAATAGGGAATTTCAATATACGCAAAATCTACTCTATTATCACACGTTTTACAATGATGTACATTATTCTTATCATTATATGCTGCAATGAGTCCACATTTTTTACATGCATATACAGAATATTTATCAGATGCATCATACATTCTTCCTCTCGTGAATCTTGCCGCACCATGTGAGATCATACAGTTATGTGATACAATACCATTTGCTAAGAACGAGTGTGTTTTATCTACCTGAATATCATAAACAGGTTTTTCACCCACTTCTCTTATATCAATGACTGATAAATTCATTGTAGGTAATCCATTATTATCTCTTTTCACACCATAACTAATATTAGTATTTTTTGTATTATCTGTATTATCTCTATCTTTACTTTCATTTAAGAACCATGATAAGGCGCCAATATCTCTTAGATATTCTTCCGCAGTTGGAAAGGCTTTTGAACAATTAAACTTACCAAATTTCGTCCCCTTAATCAAATGATCTGTAATATCATGAGTAGAAGGAATAGCATAACTATGGATAAGAGGCTCATTTTGTTTTAATTCTTGAACTGCTTGTTGAATTGCCTTCTTCGTATGTACTATTTTATTCGGTTTTTCTTGTTTCATTCTAGTAAATTGAGTAATCTCATCTACACGCTGAATAATGATATTATGTTGACGTACTACTTCATTACGCAATCGTTTATAAGAAACAGCTGCTTCTAATCGTTGTGATTTATGGCAACAATAACGAAAACCGATTTTTTCGTGAAATGGAATTAATTCGTTCATATCTAAATGTAGTGTAAGTTGATAATTTCTATTATTTTCATTTGTATTATTTGTATTATTTGTATTATTTGTATTATTTGTATTATTTGTATTATTTGTATTATTTGTATTATTTGTATTATTTGTATCATTCGTATTTGTATCATTCATACTATTTTTAGCCTTAGAATAAGTTGTTTCTTTAAAGTTTTGGATTGTTACGTTTTCGATATTAAATCTAGATAATAATTTTTGAATATCCGTCATCATTTGCATTAATGACTCAGAATGAATATTATTTTTGGTCTGTGAAAAGGAGATAGAAGTTAACATGATTCGTTTACCACGATGTTTACTCAATACACAAGTATGACCATCACCACCAAATAATCCTCCTAAGAATTCACGTACAATTGGTTTAGGACATTTTTCGTCTAAGATAAACGCAGGTAGTCTAGCGGATTGATTTACTTTCTTACCACTCAAAATACCGTCTAATTGAATAATTTGTTTAATTAGTGAAATAGGTATTCTCACAAAATATAAATTTTTACTTTCAAAGTTCGTTTGCGTTGTGTTACATAATAAACGCAAATCATTCATAAAACTATTTACATCAATCATATGACCAAAATAGATGGTAGCTCTAACACTTTTCTTTGTATTTGATGCATTTGCATTTGCTGCATTTTCATATTTATCAATATTACCATCTGTAATCAAATAACCAATCAATTTAGCCAATACTAATGATTTCTTATAATTTTCAATCGTATTTGTTTCAAATATAAGGTCACCCACTTGTAATTTCCATTCATGACATTCTTTCATTTCTTCGTTGAAATCTACAATAGGACACGTAATGCCTGTTTTAACTTTGGTTTGTTGTACAATTAAATCCTTAGCCTTTACCCATTTATTATCAGAGGTAAGAATTGGATGTTCATGTGTACAAATTTTAGTTCTACCATCTTCAAATGTCAATTGTAAACAAGGTCTTTCACCTTTATATAAAAATCCTGTTTGTTTAGATGGAACTAATTGATTACTTTCTTCGTCCCAACCGAGAACTTCCTGACAATTTTCCATATTTTTAATATATACACTAAGACCATTCGTCAATGTAACAGGGGTATTTTCACTTTCGCAATCCCTCTCCATTTCGCCAAATCGTAACCCACCATCTCTACTACGTCCTTCCGCAGGTTGTCTAGTGAGATTTACCATAGGACCAATAGATCTACTATGTGTCTTATCATTTACCATATGTTTTAGACGTTGGTAAAATACTGGCCCCATAAAGACACTACATTCGTGTTGTTCACCAGTTAGTCCATTATATAAGAGTTCATTTCCATTAGATTCATATCCTAATTTAATGAGTTCTTTACAAATATCTTTTACGTCTAACTGTCCGAAAGATGTACCATCCCCAAAAAGACCTAATTCAATAAGTACTTTTCCTAATATTGTTTCCTTTAACTGACCAATTGTCATACGAGAAGGAATCGCGTGTGGATTAATAATAATATCAGGTCTTACGCCTTTACTTGTAAAAGGCATATCACATTCAGGAATAATATTTCCAACAGTTCCTTTTTGTCCGTGACGCGAGCTAAATTTATCTCCAATCACTGGTTTTCTAGTGGTTCTTAATCGTACCTTTGCAAAATTATAACCATCCCCATTTCTATCAATATAATTTTTATCAATATATGTTTCTTCATTTGTTTTATAAATTTTACTCTGATCTTCAAATTTAATCACTTTGGTATGATCATTTTTATTTTCCTTAATAGGAACAACCTTTGCTATAATAATATCCCGATTTTCTACTAATGTATTTTCAGGCATAACCCCTTTGGAATTTACTTTTGAATAATTACCCATTTTCATTCCTTTGGTTTTAGATGCATCAGGTCTACAACGGATTTCTTCATCTCCGTTAATTTTCTGTTTATCTTCATCCTTTTCAGTATGATAAACGGTTACTAATGCCATTCCACGATCAATAGAACCTTTATTAATAAGTAACGAATCTTCCTGATTATATCCTGTATGCGTCATAATAGCTACAATTACGTTTGTTCCAGAAGGAATTTTATTCAATTGAATCATATTCATAATACGTGTATCTACTAACGGTCGTGTAGGATAATTTAAAACATATGCAGTTTTATCCATTCTTTCTTGAAAACTAGTTACGTACATTCCCATAGCTTGTTTTGCCTGTGCACACTGATACGTATTTCTAGGTGATTGATTATGTTCAGGAAATGGAATACATGATCCTAATATTCCAAAAATGGTGCTCGGATGTATTTCACAGTGCGTGAATTTCTTTAAATCCTTTTCAAATAATTCTTTTGGGTTCGTAGCAATCATTGCCCAACTTTGTTCCTCGGGATCAATATATTCTAAAACGGCATCATTTAACGTCTTAGTAGTTAATAAATCATTCCATGAAATTTCATTACTATTGAGTCTAGTCATAATATCTTTTGTAATGAGAATATTTTTATCTTTCACTCTTAATACTGGTCTAGTCAATCTACCGCCATCATTACATACACGAATTTCTTTTAATTTATAATCAAATACAATAGAAGTATAAATATTTAATATTCCCTTATACTTTTTACTTTTGAGCATTAAGAATAAATCATATGGTTGTTCTGTTATTCCTACAAAGGCGCCATTAATAAATACTTTCACTTTATCATATATTTGCTCCACACTTTTTATATCATCAATCGCTAAAATATTTGGCATTACATACTCATAGATGGGAAGTGAGTGAGAACTAATAGTAATATGAGTCATATAACTAAGATTTTTCACAAGACCAACAGATTGACCCTCAGGAGATTCAGCAGGACAAAGGTACGACCAAGAAGTATTATGTAGTTTACGTGGTGGAATGAGTTTCCCACTTTTATCAGTAGGGGTGGAAATTCTTCTAGCATGACTTAAACTGGATACATAAGTCAATCTATTTAATACTTGTGCAACACCGACTTTATTTGAATTTGTATTTTTAACACCAAAGTCACCAGTGCCAAGTGCACGTTTCAACCCATTTTCAATCGTTGTAGATTTGACTATTTTATAAACATTTGTTAGATTGATAATATTTTCATAATCATCAGTTGATTTCCACGAGCCAGTATTAATTTCTTTAATTACTTGTTTTTCCATATCTTTCACTAGTTTATTAAAATAGTTTCTAAATAAATTATTTAAAAGAGTACCAGTCAAGTCAACCCTTTTATTTACGTATGAATCACGATCATCTTGGTCAATAATATTAAAAGCTGCCAATGATAACTTGTGAGCTGCATACCCAAGGAAATATATTTTCTGTTTCAAAGTACTACAATGAGGAAACAAATCATTATTCAATATATCCATTGTGAACTCGTGTTTTTTAAGTGCGCCGGTTTCTTTATCCATATTAATAGGCGTGTACATAGAATAAGTAGTAATATATTTAATACACTCAGCTTGTGTAATATATTTATTTGCCTCTATTACGGAAGCCTGTAAATTATTAAGTAAATCACTATTCTTAGTATCTGTAATATTAAGCAAAATAGTTTCGCAAATTTCTTTATCTGAAATAACACCTAGCGCACGAAATACAATGAACAAAGGAATGGGTTGCTTAATTCTCGGTATTTGTACACTAATTGAATTACCAAATCCGTTATTCTTTGAACTCATTAGTAAATTAATTTGCTTAGGCGAAATGCATTTAAAATCAGGAACAGATTTAATTTCTGCAATCCATGAAAATTTGGTATTATTTTTAGATATATTAAATACATATACACGATTTTCTGCTGCACGCTCCTGTCCTAATACTGTTTTTTCTGATCCATTGATAATGAAATACCCACCTGCATCATATTTACACTCACCTGTTTGAGTGTTATTAAAATGCTTATACTGTTTTAATACACAAATATTTGATTTCAACATAATTGGTAATTTTCCAATATGAATTTTAGGAAATACCTTGTGAAATATTTGCGTGTTTTCCAAATCTTTACCATTTCTTACGACATATTTAACATTAATATCAATTGTCATAGCAGAGGCATAAGTAAAATTTCGTAGACGAGCTTCTTGTGGAAACATTAATTTTACGGCTCCATTATTTTCATGTATTTGTGGTCTATATACATGTAAATTTTCAAATGTAACAAACACTTCTAATGAATATTTTTTAGAATTACGGTCATAATCCTGTTCAGAAGCAATATGTACAGGATTAAACATATCAATCGTTTTAAAAATTTGAAAACCTACAAAATTATTATATGATTCTAGTTGATGTCTCACTAATTTTTCTAGATGCTCCCCCTTAAAATAAGACTCAATAATATCCCATGGTGTCTCTATATATTTATCCATTTCAATATCAAAAGCATTTGATTGGGTTATTTGATCCATATTTATAGTTGTTGACATCAGTTGTATAGATATTTTATATTTCAATTTAATTTTAAATTGTTTTAATATAGTATTATGAAATGAAATATTTTACATAACAGAAGGAATAATATTATAAAAAATAAAATAATATAAATGTTTACAATAATTTATATAATGAAGAATCACTTGCATAATTTTAAACCAATTGAATCTTTTAAAATACATAATACCAAATCAAATAATTATAAACTTTTTATAAATTCTTTGGACAAATGTAATGAAAACAAATGTAATGAAAACAAATGTAATGAAAACAAATGTAATGAAAACAAATGTAATGAAAACAAATGTAATGAAAACAAATGTAATGAAAACAAATGTAATGAAAACAAATGTAATGAAAACAAATG
>Ga0214919_10002049_pt1 | contig 32159 bp, 23 predicted proteins | sample LL1503_MetaG_FD_177994 | JGI IMG/M metagenome (GOLD analysis project Ga0214919, IMG submission 177994) | Freshwater microbial communities from Lake Lanier, Atlanta, Georgia, United States - LL-1503 | ecosystem: Environmental > Aquatic > Freshwater > Lake | place: USA: Georgia | collected... | reverse complement strand
ATTTAACTGTTTATAAAAACAGTATCTCACACCTGTCTGGAAAGACCTCTATGCCACGTTTAAACGCCGCTTTGTGGGTTTTCAGAAACCCTCAAACTTATTCTTTTATCTACAGCGACCGGGACATTGCCAAATCGACCCCTAAAGGCTTTGCAGTTCATCCCTTGGTGGGCTCGGTCTGGTGCACGGCAGTGGTGCCGCACTTCGCACTTATTACCGCTGGGCAAAGCCCTCGTCAAACAGCCACTCGCGGTAATGGCGCTTGCGGGCAAAGTCTGCGTACTTGCCCTGGAAGGTGGTGCGCACGGCCTGCAGATCGGACAAGGAGTAAAACGCGTCAATGCCGGGCTCGCTCTCAGACAGTAGTTCGCCCCAGCGCTCTTCTCCTGTCATGGGATCTAGCGGCACGCGACGCAGGTGACGCACGGTGATTTTTGTAAAACGGGGGTCGCGTAGTAAGTCCTCCATGCGCTGGGGACGCGGATTATTGCCCGGCGGCGTGGCGAGGGCGTAGCTGTGGAGGGCGTTTGCCAGACCGCTGCCCGCTTCCAGCAAAGCCTCTTCTGCTCCATGGCGCTGCACCACCGCACCGGTGCGCAGCAGGCCAGCGCTCAAGGTAGCGGTCACTGCCACCAGGATCAACAATCCGATATAGGTATAGCCCCGCTGCGCCTGCACTTTCATTACAGCGCCTTGTACGCCACGCCCAGGTGGTTGGTGCCTGAGGCACTGCTGCGCAGGTTGTAGACCTTGCCTTTGGTGCCCTCCTTGGGTGGCTCCAGCACCCACGCTGAGCTGCTGGCGCGCACCGGATCAAAAGGCAAACTCTTGAGGTAGCTTTTCTCTACCAGTTCCTCCAAAGAATCGGGGTAGCGGCCCGTGTCGCCATAAAACTTGTCCAGCACCTCGCGCGTGGTTCGCAGGTTGTCTACCAAGACCGCGTCGCGCGCCGCATCAATGCTCTGGAAATAGCGGGGCACCGCCAGCGTCAGCAGCAGTGACACGATGGACAGCACCACCAACAGTTCTATTAAGGTAAATCCTCGCCCAAAACGGCTTGCGCGCAATGTTTTCATGGCGTTACCAAGTGCTGTAAGCCGCGCCATTGAGGCCCAGCTTGTTGGAGCGGGAACGTACGTCGTACACGTCATCTCCCGCTTGGGGGTCCGCCGCCTCGCTGCTGTAGCTGCGCAAGGCCCAGGTGGCCTCGGCGGGCAGCTCTGCGCGGGGCTCCATAGGGTCGCGCGGCAGGCTGCGCAGCAGGTAGAGCCGGCCTTTGCGCTCTTTGTCCTTGTACGGCGCGCCTTGCACCAACACATCCAGGTTGGGCGGGTAACCCGAGGCCTCGGGTGCCGTGTCGATGTCACCAGCGACGGCTGCGGCTTTGTAAGCGTCCAAAGCCGTGCGGATCTCGCGCAAGGCATGGCGCAAATCCGCCTCACGCGCGCGCTGGCGGCTGACTTCGAGCACCGGAAGCGACAAAGTGGCCAGCACCGCGATGATGGCCACCGTCACCATCAACTCGATCAGCGTAAAACCGCGTTGCGCTGCCATGTGGGGTGGTGATTACGGCTTGTCGTTTGAAGGCGGTGCATCAGTCACCGGAGCTTCAGCGGCAGACTTGGCCGCTGGTGTCATGGGTGCCGCCGGCAGCTCAGGTGCCGCAAGCCCACTACCCGTGCCGCTGCCTGCGCCCATGGCCCGGTTTTCAGTGCCGCTGCGGAACTCGCTAAAGCGCCCCTCGGGCCGCTGGCTGTTGCGCACAATGCGTGGGGTAATAGACAGCACGATCTCTGAGCGTTTATCCGAGTCTTCGCTCGAACCAAAAATCCTTTTGAACCCCTGCAACTGGCCCAAGCCGGGAACCTTGTTCGCCGTCCTGCGGTCTTCGTTGTTGATCAGACCAGCCAGCACCTGGTTCTCGCCGTCATGCAGTCGCAGCACGGTGGTGGCGTTGCGGGTGCCAATGGTGTAGTAGGTCGAGCCCAACTTGCTGATCTGCGGGTTCAGAGCGTTACTCACTTCAAGACCGAGCTTGATGGTCACGTCGTTGCCTCGGTAAATCACTGGCTCCACCTCCAGCTTCAGGCCCACGTCCATATAAGTCACAGTTTCTGAAGACCCCCCCTGGGGAGTGGTCACCGTGGTCAGCACCGGTATTCTGTCGCCAATCATGATTTTGGCTTTTTCGCGGCTCAGTACGCGAATACGGGGGTTGGCCAAGAGGTTGACGTCCGAGTCGGTTTGTTGGGCATTAAGCTGCAAGCCGCCCAAGCCTGCGCCGGTAGAACTGGCATTGAGGTTTTGCAAATCGGCCAGCGTAAGCCCTACGCCGCTATTGGTGGCCAAGGGATTCAAGCTCAGCGAGGTGGGCCATTTGATACCCAGGGTTTCCAAACGGTCACGCGCGACTTCGAGCACCTCCAACTCCAGCATCACTTCCGCCTCTGGCACGTCGTAGGTAGCCACTAGGCGCTCCAGCATGTCCAGCATCTCAGGAGTGTCGCGGGCGATCAAGGCGTTGAGCTTGTCGTCCACCACCACATCGCGGCCTTTGAACAGGGTTTTAATGGCGGCGCCCACCGCCTTGGCTTCGCTAAACATCAGGGGGAAGGTGCGTACGCTGAGCTCTTGGTAGTCCTTCAGCTTGGCCGGGTTGTTGGGGAAGACAATGATGGTGTTGGCATTGACCACCTGCTTCTCCAGCTGGTTGCTTACCAAGATCAGGTTGAGCGCTTCTTCTATGGTGGTGTCACGCACCAGCAAACTGGTTTTGAGCTCGGGCTTGATGTCTTTGTCCAGCACAAAGTTCAAGCCGCTGCCGCGCGCCAAACTCTCCAAAATCTGGCGTACCGATGTGTCGCGAAATTCCAGCGAAATCGGCTGGCGAAAGGCCTTGCCAAGCACGCTGGTGCTGTTGGCTGCAAGGGCAATTTTTTCCAGCGCCGCGGCCTGCAGCGCTTGTGCGTCCAGGTTGCGGGCATCGTCGCGCAATGCCGCTTGGGCATAGCTGCGCGCTGCTTCCCAGTCCTTGGCCTGCGCTGCCTGATGGCCCTGCGCCAAAACCTTGTCCAAGCGCTCTTGCTGGCGCACACGCAGCAAAGCCTGGCGGGCGACGTCGTCATCGGCATAGAGCGTCAGCACGCGTTCCAACAGGCTGGCAGCACCCGCCCAGTCCTTGCGCTGCATGCGCACTTGGGCCTGGGCCAGCCAGGTCCGCGCCGCCATTCGCTGACCCGTCAGAAAAGCGGTTTTGTATTCCAACTTGTCTGGCTCGCTTTGCGCCAGCGTTTCCAGAGCCAACAGGCCCGCGGCGGTTTGGCCCTGTTCCATGAGGCTGCGGCCCTCTTGGGTCCGCGACGGTAGCGCACAACCGGCGGCCAGGAAAACCAAGGCCAGGGCAACACCTGCGCCCGTACGGGCACAGGTCAAGGCAAGGGTGTTATTGCATGGGCTCACTAGGGCGCTCCAATATCGAGTGTTTGGCGCTCATTGAGCGGCAGGTAGGTAAATACGATCAGCGGCGGCACGATGGACTCCACGCGGTACTGGCCATCAATCACGGTGGCCACGCGCGCCAGCCGCAGGTCTTCGCCTACGGCCAAATACACCTGCCAAACACCGGCTTGCAACTGCTTGCCCAAAAAACTAAACGGCAGTGTCGGGGCTGTTGGGGTCACGGGCGTTTCAGGTGGGGGTGGCGGCGTCCAAGACCGCGCGCCAAAGCCTTGCGCACCGGGGCGCTGGGCATCAGGCTTTGGGGCCGGAAGGCGCTCGGCCAGCGCCAGCACGGCCTCAGGGTTAGCCCGGCCTTGGTTTGCAGCGTGGGGCCTGCTGGTGGCTTCGTTTTGCGTCCTGGCGGCCCGTGCGGGCGGGGTTGCAGCGTTGGTGCGGGTGGGGACCACCAGATCGGCGTCGCCACTGGGGGTTTTGTCGGCAAAAAAAGCCAACCAGCCCGACACCAGCAGCGCAGCGACCCCAATAACTTGGCGCAGCGTCATGGCGCTTCTCCCGCAGCTTGCACCGGGGCTTGGTAAAGCGTCCAGCGAAGTGCTACTTCTAGATTGGCGGCTGCGACGCCATCGCGCTTAAAGGCCGCGCCGTCCAGCGCCAAGCTCGGTAGCGTGTGCAAGGCTTCTTGCACAAAACCGCGCACCGCCGCGTATTCACCCACCACCGGCAGCTGCATGCGGTAGCTGCACCAAGCGCCACTGTCATCGCAGGCCTGCTTGTACTGGCCTTGCGGCAGTTCGAGCTGCCAGCGTTTGGCCAGCGTAAACAGAGTTTTTTGTGCGTCTTCGGGCAGCGGTGCCTGGGCCAGCATGGCTTTGAATTGCGCTACGTTGCGCTGGCTGCTCTCGCGCTGCGACAGGGGCTGCGCCGTGCCGGTCGCGCTGTTTTGCAGAGCGGCTTGACTGCGCTGGCTCTGGGCACTCTGGGCTTGCCGCAGCGCCTCCTGGTCTTTTGTGTGCCCTGCATATTGCGACGGCAGCACCACTGCCGCCAGCACCAGCACGGCCAGCCACAGGGCCACTGCCAGCCACAGTAGCGGGCCAGCGCGGCCAGCGCGCAGCAGGGCGTCCTGAAGGACACGGCTTAAGTGCATGGCCGGGGCTAACTTGCTGGTCATGGGCTGGCTTGCATCCAGCGCAGCATGACTTCAAAGCGCAGTGGCATATTGGGGTCTTGTGCGTTGACTTGGTGGGAACTCAGCACCGCCGACACAAAAAACGGCTCAGCGCGCAGTCGGCGCATAAAACCTAGCATGTGGGTGCTGTCCTTGGATTCGGCCAGCAGGCGCAGCCCCTGCGCGAGCCCGGGGTCTTGGTCCGAAGCGGCCGATTCGGGCCGCATTTCCAAAATAGCCACATGGACTCCCGCCGCGCTGGACACCCGCTCCAGCGCGTCCCAAAGATCGGGCCAGGGGCGGTTCAGTGCAAGCAGCGCTTGATTCATGGCTTTGACCTGTGCCGCGTCCGCGGCCTGCGCGCCCTTGCTTGCGAGCGGCGTGCGCTGTTGCGCGGACGGCACTGCCACAGGCACGGTGCCTGCCAGTGCCTGCTGCAATTGCAGACGGTCAGACTGAATTGCCATGGTCCACCACAGGCCTGCGGTCAGGGCCAGCGTAGCGCCGACCAATGCCGCACGCAAAGCCGCGCTAGAGCGTGCCCACCAATACCGCGCGCTACGCGGTGCAAAGTCCAGGGTAAGGCGGTTCATGTCCGCAGGCCCCATAGGCTGGGCGCATCGCCCACTGGCCCAAGGTAGACCACCGAGGCCGCATGCCGCGCACTTGAAACCGCCTGCATCGTGTCGCGCCAGGGCAGTGGAACCGCTCCGCACAGTGCCAGGGTCGCAGGCACGGGCAAGCCCAGACGCAGGCCTTCGCGCTGCGCCGCGTCTACCGGCCAACGCGGGTTTTCGGCATCCTGTGCAGCAAAATCCAAGCGCCGCAGCTGCTCCATATGGAGCTTGGGCGCGACGCACAGGGTCAGCACGCCCGCACTGCAAATTCCCAACCACTGGCCACTCGCCAGGGCTGAATGCCAATGGTTCCACACGGCAGCAAACAGAGGTTGCACCGACACCAGATGCAGTCCATGCCGCTGGCACTGCTTGCGCAACACGTCCAGTAAGCCGCTGCGCAGGGCACTTGCGACAAATCGCCCGCTCACGCGCGGCTCGCTGGCGGTCTCCCATCCGGTGGTGGCGTCAGTCACGGCGCGCAGGCGCAGCGCCACGGCGGTTTGCAGGTCCTCCAAGGTCGCACCGTTCACCGGCGGCTGCACACTGGCACTGGGTGCCCACACGTCGGCCACCAGCACTTCGAGTGTGGCACCCGCTACTGTGTGGCGCAGCAAGAGTGCGTCCAACGCCAGGCCGCGCTGGGAGTCGCTGGCCTGCGCTTCCCACACCAGCGACTCCAGCAATCGGTAGCGCGGGCGCCACAGGCCAGCGCGCAGCGCCAGTTGGGCGCCGTGAGGCCCCAGGCTCAGGGCCAAGCGTTTGCCGCTGGCGCTAGGCATTGAGCGTCACCCGGTTGACCTCGGCCAAGGTGGTTTCACCCCGGCGCGCCAAGGCCATAGCCGCATCGCGCAGGCTGCGCGTACCTTGGCGGTGGGCGGTCTCTTTGATTTTGCGGATTGGCGCTTTTTCAATAATCAGCTCGCGCAGCTCGTCATTGAGCAGCAGAATTTCGGCAATCGCGCGCCGGCCTTTGTAGCCGGTGCCCCGGCAGTCGCCGCAGCCACGGCCCACTTTCCAGATGGCGGAGCTGTCGCCAGGCGCCAAGCCGGCGCTCTCACATTCTTGGGCGCTGGGGCTGTGCGCCACGCTGCAGTGCGGACAGTTGACGCGCAGCAGGCGCTGGGCCCAAATGCCGTTGAGCGTCGACACAAAAGAATACGGGTCAATGCCCATGTGCACAAAGCGCCCCAGCACGTCGAACACATTGTTGGCGTGCACCGTGGTCAGCACCAGGTGGCCGGTCAGGGCCGACTGCACCGCGATCTCGGCGGTCTCGTTGTCGCGTATCTCGCCGACCATTATTTTGTCGGGGTCGTGGCGCAGGATGGAGCGCAGGCCCTTGGCAAAGGTCAGGCCTTTCTTCTCGTTCACCGGGATTTGCAGCACACCGGGGAGTTGGTATTCGACCGGGTCTTCGATGGTGATGATTTTGCTGCGGCCGTCGTGGATTTCGGTCAGCGCGCCGTACAGCGTGGTGGTTTTGCCCGAGCCTGTCGGGCCGGTCACCAGCAGCATGCCATAGGGCTCTTGCGCCAGCCGACGCAGCACCGCAAGCGAAGCCTGGTCAAAGCCCAATGCGTCCAAGGACAGCGAGCCATAGGCCTCAATCATGGCGCGCTTATCCAGCACACGGATCACCGCGTCCTCGCCGTGGATGCTGGGCATGATGGAGAGGCGCAAATCGATATCGCGGTCCGCATCGGAAACCGTGAAGCTGCCGTCCTGCGGCACGCGGCGCTCAGATATATCGAGCTCGGCGACCACCTTTAGGCGCGAAATCACGTACTCGGCCAGCTCCACACCCGGCACCGTGAGCGCATGGTCGAGCACGCCATCGATACGAAACTTGACGCTGAGGCCCGATGCCGTGGATTCAATATGGATGTCTGACGCACCGGCCTTGAGGGCGTCGTACAAGATCGAGTTAACCAGCTTGACCGCTGGACTGGCCGATTCACCCAGGGCCGAGAGTGACAAGCTCGATGCCGCCCGCTTGTCGCGCTGGGTGTCGCTGGCGGAGCTGTCGTCGGGGTCCTGGCCCAGGCCGTCGGTGGCACGCGTGCCATCTTCGAGCTTGACGAGATAGGCCGCTATGTCTTCTTGCAGCGCCAACGCGAAACCCAGTGGCGCTTGCGCCAACGATTGCAGCCAAGCCATCAGGTCGGTGTCAAACGGGTCGGCCACCACCGCCTGCAGTGCACCAGAGGGCGGCACGCGCACGACCATGCACCGTCGCCGCAGCGCCAGGGCCAGTGGCAATACGGCCAGGGCCGGCGTACACGAAAATAAATGCGCGGTCTCTACGACCGGCATATCCAAAAGTGCACCCACCTGACGCAACACCGTGCGCTCGTCGCCCGCACCGGGCGCGGCCAAGCCAGCAAGTGCGCTGGTGGCGCTGCGCCCTTGGCTGCGCGCCTGGGCATAGGTTTGGCGCAGCGCGGCGGCATCGGGCACTGCGTAAGCGCGGCTGACGGCTGCCATTAAAACGACCCCGCCAAATCAAAAATGGGCATGTACAACAGCACCACGATCACACCTACGACGAGGCCAATGGCCGTCATCAACAGCGGCTCAAAACTGCGCATAAAACGGTCAATCCAACGGGTAATCTCGCTGTCGTAAAACGCCGCCGATTGGCGCAGCATGCCACCCAGATCCCCCGAACGCTCACCCACGGCCAGCATGCGCAGGGAGATGGGCGTGGTCAGGTTTTGCGCGGCAAAGGCCAGCGATACCGGCGCGCCGGTCTGTACCTGGGCGCTGGCCTGGCGCAGGCGCTGCGCCACAGCGGGCGAAACCACCGAGTCCACGGTCTCCATGGCCGAAACCAGGGTAATACCGCCCTCCAGCAACAGCCCTAAAGTCATGTACAGGCGCGAGAGCTCGTACACCCGCACCCGTTCTCCCAAACCCGGCAGACGGGTCAACAAGCCCATCCAACCGCCTGCGGCCTGAAACTTTTTGGCTGATGCGGCAAAGCCTAGCAGGGCGGCCACCGCCAAGGCCAGCAGAAAAACCAGGTGGTCGGTTAGCAGCGCGCTCAACGCCAGCATTTGCTGCGATAGCCAGGGCATCTGGCGCCCGGCGCCTTGGTATACCTCCGCGAATCGCGGCACCACGTACACCATCAAAAACAGGCTCACCAGCGTACCCACGCTGATCAATATGGCCGGATAGATGGCCGCACTGACGACCTTGGTGCGCACCGCGTCGATACGCTGCTGGTAGACAATAAAACGATCCAATGCCTGCGGCAGGCTGCTGGTGCCCTCGGCGGCGCGCACCAGGCCGACGTACAGCGGGGGGAAATGGCGCGGCTGCTCGGCCAAGGCGCCCGACAAGCGCCTCCCGTCACGCAGCGCTTGCAGCAGCCCCGACAGGATGCGCCGCAAGGCCGGGTGGGTCTCTTTTTCCAGCAGAGCCTCCAGGCCCTCCACCAATCCCAAGCCTGCTTGCAATAGTGCCAGCAGCTCTTGGCTAAACATGACCAGCGGCAGGGGCGAGCTACGCTGACCAAGCACGCCCTGTAAGCGACCCCAGATACCAGTTCCCGGCACGTCGGTGCCCCGCAGTCGCACCAAGTGCAAACCACGCTCACGCACCTGGCGCTGCGCGTCGGCGTGGTCAAGCGCGTCAAACTCCCATTGCACAACCGCATGCTCGTCGGTGATGGCGCGTGCCTGGTACTTCACGGCAAGCGGCCTTAGTTGCTTAGGTCCGCGTCTTCACCACTGCCCCCAGGCTGGCCGTCTTTGCCCAGGGAGATGATTTGGTAGTCAGCGACCACCCCGTTGGGCGAGGCTGCACCACCCAGTTTGTAAATATAGGGATGGCCCCAGGGGTCTAGCGGAACGTCTTTTTTCAGGTAGGGGCCGTTCCAGCCGGTGGCGCTGTCGGGTTTGACCATGAGCGCGCGCAAACCCTCCTCAACTGAGGGGTAGCGCCCTGCATCGATGCGAAAGGTGTCCATCGCCTTGGACAAGCCCTCCAGCTGCGCCTTGGCCACCGTCACCTCGGACTTGCCAATCTGGGCAAAGTACTTCGGGCCGACGTAAGAAGCCAGCATGCCGATGATGACAATCACCACCAGCAGTTCCAGCAGGGTAAAACCTTGTTGAGCCAAACCCATTTTTTCTGTGGGCGGGTCATCAAAAGAGCGCGGTGATTTAGTCAAATTAGCCATATTTTTGTCAAAAACTTTGTGAATGCTAAATTCATAAAGTGACAAAAAAATGTCATATCAGGGCGTTTTGCTCTCCATTGGCAACTTCCGCTCCTCAATCTGGTCGCGAATTACCAGCCCCTCGTTTTCCAATGCCACGCGGTCAAACTGCAAGGGCAAGGCGTACCAGGGCGTCATCGCGGCCACGGTTGACTCAAAACGCTGAAGCAAGTTGCGGTTGATTTGGTAGAAGGCGCGGTTCTGGTCTTGGCAAAAGGCCAGCGCCTTGTCACGCTGCGCCAGGCTTTGTTGTGTGCCTTCCAAGGCAGTACGGGTGTTTGCAAGTGTGGCCTCGGTGGCGGCTAATTGGCCAAGGGTGCTTTGCTGCTGGCTGCGCAAAGCCATTAACGCGCTTTCGGTGGACTTCAGCGAATCGGCCAAAGTGGCCTTCTCGGCCTGCAAGGCCTGCACCTGCGTGCGCAACTCGGCCTCTTGTTTAAGCGTCTGGCCCAGCTTGGACGCTTGAGCCTGCGCTTTTTTCAACTTGGCTTGCAGCTCGTCGCGTTCGGTGCTGAGCTGGGTTTTGTCTTGTTGCAAGGCCTGCTGCACTTGTTGCATTTTGGCAATGCGGTCTTGCTGGGCGCGCGCGGCCTTTTTGTCTTTGTCATCGGCGGCATGTGCGCCAGCAATACCCAAAAACAAGGCAAAGACCACGGCAAGGCGGCTGTAGGTAGCGGGGGCGAACGGGCGGCGCATGGCGAACTTAGAAGCGAACCGCGAGGTCAAACTGCAAAGTGTCGACCGACAGCTTTGTCAGTGGGTCGGAGCCCGGCGCGTAGGAGTCAATTTGGTTCGAGCTCATCCAGCGTGCCGACAACACCGTGTTGTCGAACCAGCCGTAGTTGACGCCCAAAATAAAGCCCTGGTTGTTGGTGCCCCCCAGGCCAAAGTCTGAGTTGGTGAATGCGTCCAGCGTGGCGTCGCTGCCCAGGTAGCGGTAGGTTAACGAGGCATTCCACTCGCCCTTGCGCCGCACCACATGGTCGCCCAGCGCCACCCGTGCCAGGTAGCCCATCTCTTTGCCGTCGGTCAGCGCCACCCGGGTGCGGCTGGCAATGGCCGACCGGCTAAATGCGGTGTTAGTGAGCGCGTCGGCGGTAATGGTCAAGGGCAGTCCGACTACAGTGGGCAAGTCCAGTACCGCCGTCAGGTTAAGCACCGTGAATTCCGAGGCCAAGCCGTACACCGGGTTAGTGGACGCGGCGGCGTCGCCCGCAGCCCTCACGCTGAACAAGGTGTTGCCGCGCTGGCGAAATCCGGCTGCGTATTCGTAGCGGGTGGCATAGTCGGGGCGAGACTCGTCGCTGGGCGATTCAAGCTCGCCGGCCACATTTTGGTAGTCATACAAGGCCAGGCCCATTTTCAGCGTGCCACTGTTGCCCAGCTTCATCGCCGCACCGGCTTGCAAGCCCACCATGGAGCGGGAGCGCGAAGTGCCGGGCCTGAACTCAGACAGCGGAAAGTAGCCCGCCGTGGCAAAGGCCTCGGAGGTGCCGTCAAACACCTTTTTGGCCGACACCGATACGCCTTCAAAGCCCAGGTCGTCGGCCCACACCAAGTCGGTAGAAAAGAAGGGGTTGGGCATGCGCCCACCCCTGAAGTCGGCTACCGGGCCCAGCGGCCGGAAAGACATATAGGCCTGGTCCCACACCACCGTGTATTTGTTAAAGGACTGGCCCATGGTTTGGTTGGTGGAGGTGCGGTCGGTGGTGTTGCCGGTCGAAAACCGCAGCGCCGCCGTGACGTCCTCGCTCACCGTGGCTGCCACCCCCAAGCGGGCGCGCAGGCGCATGCGATTGGAATCTTCCTCGGTGTTGAAGTTGTACAAGCCGGAGCCGCCTTTGTTGAAGGAAACATCGGCTGCGCGCGTCATAACGCCGTTGGTGTAAAGGTAGCCGGGCGCGGTGTTGTCATGGGCCAGCGCGGTAGCCTCTTGGCGCAGGCGAAACTCGCCATTCAGCGCCACGCGGTTCAACCAGGATGGGTAGGCCCCCGAGTCGCCCCAGCGTTCTGTCTTGGCCTGCGCCAGCACCTCGCGTTTGACTTGTTCGCGCAGTTCCCGTTTTGTCGCTTCAGACACATAGGGTATGCGGACGATTTTCTTGCCTTCTTTGTCAAACTCTTCTAACGCAGCACGGTTGACCTCGGGCGTTGCCGCCAAACCCAGGCCAGCTGCTTGGGCGTCGCCCGCAACAGGCGCCTGGAGTGCGGGGGTAATTAACGCCGCCGTTGCGGCTGCCGTTGCAGCTGCCTTGGCCCTGGCCGCAGCCACCAGCGCGTCGGCTTTTTCCCGGGTCAGGATGCCGCCATCGACCAATGCGTCCAGCAGTGCGTTGACGGTGGCCTGGACTTGGTCCACGCCAATGCGTTCGGCAGTGGACTGAAGGGGCACCACGGACGCCCCGGACGTTTGGGCATGCAGTGTGGCAATCGGCACCAGCATGCTGCTGCTCGTACCGAGGCACCAAAGAAGCCATCGCGCCTGCGCAGCTCTTAAACCAAAGCGGCTCATACAAATTACCTTTCCAAAATCATCGGTTAGCGGTGTTGATGCGCAGCCTGATCGGCTGCGGCATGCGGTCGGGGGGCGGGCTAAAGGCCTTGGTGGCCGCTAGCGTCTGACTGATTAAGCCGTCAAGCTCGGTATCGCCGGTGCTGCCCACCAGCTCGTGGCGTTGCAAGCTGCCATCTTTGTCGAGCCAGACCCGCACCTCAATCCGGTAGCTCTGGGTTCGCAGGTCCTTATTGCGTTGCAGCAAGCGTTGCACTTCAGACTTGATTTGATTGGCATAGCCGCCGAAGGGGCTAAACAGACCGGTCGCGGGCAATACGGCTGCGGCGGCGGGTCCTTTACCCACCTTGCTAATGTCTTCACTGGTGATCTTGCCAGCCGAAAAAGCGCTCGGGCCATCGCCTGCGGGCCCGTCCATCTTGAGCTCTTGCGAAGCGGGTGCAGGCGGCGCGTCTTTGGGCGGAGCAGGCATTTCTTTTACCTCTTTTTGCTCTTTGGGCGGCTCGGGCTTTTTCTCTTCTTTGGGCGGCGGCGGTGGCGGTGGCGGCGTCATGGGGATGAGCGAAATTTTGGGCGCCGCCTTGGTCGGCTTGGACTTGCCGCTGAACAAGCTGTACACCAGCAAGCCCAGCGCCACCAAGGCGATCAAACCGCCCAGCGCGAACAGTAGTTTTTTGCGGCCTTCGCTCATGCCTGCGCCCTAGGTCCCAATGCGGGCCGTGACCAGCCCGACGTTGCCTATGCCCAATCGGCCGGCCATGTCAATGATCTCCACCACCTTCACGTAGTGGGCTTGGGGGTCGCCCTTGATCATGACCGGTGCATCTTTGTCTTTTGCAATTGCCGCCGTCAGGCGCTGTTCCAACTCGGGCAGGGTGATGGCCGCCCCATTGAGCAGCAGGTTGCCATCGGGCAGGATTTGTACGATGCGTACCTCTTTTTGCACGGTGCTGGGCTTGTTGCTGGGTTTGGGCAAATTAATCTTCATGCCCTGCACCGATGCGGTGGTCATGATGATGAAGATCACCAGCAGCACATAGGCCAAGTCCAACATCGGCGTGACGTTGATCGTGTCGTAAGGCTTGGTTTCGGTTTCGACTTTCATGGTCTTCCTTGTGCACCGGGCTAACCGCCTTGGGCGCGCCCCGTGGCGAGGCCGATCTCAGTAATGTCGGCGCGCTTGGCAATTTCCAGCACCTGCATCACCTTGGCGTACTGGGTGTGCGCGTCGCCCTTGATCACGATGGACTGGTTGGGGTTCGCGCTTTTCATCTCGCCCAGGCGCTGTGTCAGCTGCTCGGGCGTGACCGGATAGGTGTCTAGGTACATGTCGCCAGCCTGAGAAATGGTGATCGCCTTGACCCCTTTTTTGGCCAGGTTGTCAATGGTTTTTGTCTTGGGCAATTCCACCTTCACCCCCTGCACCGAAGCCGTCGTCATGATGATAAAAATCACCAGCAACACGTAAGCCAAGTCGAGCATGGGCGTGACGTTGATATCGTCGTAGGGGGCGTTGTCGTCTTGGATTTGCACGGGCGAGGGCTTTTAAGGGAGCGGCTTAGGCGTCGAGCAGGGCTTACTGGCCGTGCAGCTCGGCCGACTTGGTCAAGAACTCGTCGGCAAACACGGTGGTGTCCGCCGCAATGTTTTTGATCTTGATGGCAAACCAGTTGTAAGCAAAAAGCGCCGGAATCGCCACCGCCAAGCCGGCCACTGTGGCCACCAGTGCCGCTGCAATACCCGGGGCAATGGCGTTGACGTTCACGTCGCCAGCTGCGGCAATGGCGGCAAAGGTAATCATCACGCCCACCACCGTGCCCAGCAGGCCCAAGAACGGACCGCCTGAGATGGCAATAGTCAGCAACACAATGCCGCTATTGAACTTTTGACCTGCGCGCACAATGGACGCGTCAAGCGCGGCACGGATGGACTCCAGCGCTGCGGCGGTGATGTGCGGCTCCCGGCCAGCAGCCTTTTGCGCCTGAAAGCGCTGCTCCACCTCATGCATGCCCACGGCATACAAGGTGTAAATCGACGAATGTTTGAACGCCGAGTTGAGCTGCGCGGCCTGGTACTGCGCATTGGCAGGGTTCAGCAAGGCCTGAGACTGGTTTTTAAACAATTCCAAAAACGCAGCGTTGGCTTTTTCAGCGCGCGACAGCGTGCGTGTCTTGTCGATCATCACCCAAATGCTGACTACCGCCATGACGCCCAAGATACCAATCACCACCCAGCCGTCAATCGTCACTGCGCCCAACAAAATGGCGAAGTAGTTGATCTCGCCGCTTGCAGCAGCCTCGCCATCGTCAAAGCCCACCATGGCCGAATCGGCCATTTGGGTGTAGGCCAGTGCCAGCATGTACGCTGGCGCGCGCGCGATGTTGGACAGTGTCAGCGCGTCCAGGCCACCGCGAAATCCCTCGCCCACGAGTACATCACCGGCCAGGTCCGACCACGACAGCGCACCATCGCCGACCTGCACGCCGTCTACATAAATCTGCGCCTTGCCAGCCGCTGCGCTCACGCCCACGTGCTGCCACACACCGGGTTTGAGCGCCACGCTGGATTTGAGCGAGGCTTTACCGGCCGTCACCACCACCGCGCCACTGGCGTCCAGGTCTATGCGGAGCGCGCCATTGGCCACGGCCATCAGACCGCCTTTTTCGGCAGCTGCGGGGTTGACCCAGGCGCTCAGAGTAAAGCCATCGGTCGCCTTGAGTTGCAGCGCAGGCCCTTGCAACAGGATGCGGCTACGGCCATCCAAGCTGGCCGCGCCGCCTATGGGCCCGTTCTCCAAGGGCTTGGTGCTAGCCTCTTTGGGTACCAGGGCGTTGGCGCTGCTGTCTTTGACGGCCTCGGGCGTGTCAAAGTTCAGCACCAGCAGGTGCGAGGCGTCAAACGTGGCTTTGCTGTCCTGGGCGGTGGCCGCGTCTTCCTTGCCCCAGCGCACCCAAATCGACTCGGTCTTCAAATCGGGGTTGATCTTGGGCACCTGCACCCAGGCCAAGCCGATCTCGTTGGTCGCATCAAATTTTTCGATGCTGTACTTCAGCGGTGTTTTGCCGTCGCCCGCGAAAAAACGCAGGTCCGAGCCATCGGGTTTGGCCTCAGAGAAGGTGAAGTTACCGCTGTGCAAGCGCACCAGCAAGGGCAGTTGACTGACCGGGGCGTCGAGCTTATTGCCACTTTGCGTGGTGTCAAACACCAGCTTTTTGCCGTGCTTAAATTCTTCACCGGCATGGGCGAGCGGCAGAACCAGGCAAAACGCCAGCGCCAGGGCGGCGCGAAGGGCAAGAGGTAGGCGAAAGGGGGAGGTGTAGTGGGTCATAAAAAGCTCGTGGGGCGTGAAGGAGGTGGGTACCGATGCTGTGGGTGGGTAATGGGGCTGGAGGTGTCTAGCTGTTACGGTGACTTCGGCTTGCGGGCTTTGCGCTTCTTTGCACCCTTGGCGTCTAGCTCTTCACAGTCTTCGTCGGCGCTGCACTCGTCTGCATTGGCTGCGTCGCTGGCGTTGACATCGCCGTAGCCCAGCACATCGACCGTCAGAGCCAGGGTCTGTGCCGTCGGAGCGCTGGTTTGTTTGGCCGCCGCTTGCTTGGCAGCATTTGCCGTGTCCGTGCTCGGCGGAGCCGCACTGGCGGTGCTGGCCACCGTGACTGAACTGCTCACGCCACCAGAGGCCGAAATATTGTTGGCATTGAGCACCACTGCGGCCTGGATCGCCACCACGCCGGTAGAACGCACCCCGGCGTCTCCCGCATCAAAAATACCACGCGGCGCCAGGGCCACCACATCGCTGGAGGCCTGTGTATCGGAGGTGCGCAGGGTGGCAATGCCCGAGCCGGAAATTGAGCCCGCAATGTCGAGCTTGGTGTTACCGTTAGCATCGGTGGTGAGTAATGGCGGCGGCGCTGATCCGGCGGTTTTGGCGCCCCGACCGGCATCGATATTGCCGTACTGGGAAACCAGGCTGATGTCACCCCCACCCAGCGTAAAGACACGGCCCTGGTTCACGATAAAGTCCTTACCAACCAAAGAACGAACGGCTCCGCCGCGGACCGTAAAAATACCCGTGTCGGCCGCCGTTTTACTCTGCAAGTAAAAGGGGATGCTTACCAAGCCAGCGATCACCGAGCCTTCGTCCCCGGGCGCCCACAAATCAATCGCGCCACCTTGCTCGGTCTTAAACTGGCTGCCAAAGGACAAAATGCTTCTTGCCCCTTTCACGGGCTCGGCAAATTGGGTGGCGATCGCCTTGTCAAAGGCTTTGAGCTTTGCCTCCTTGCTCGCACCGAAGAACTTGCTTTTTGGGTCGGTGCTGTAAGGAGCAGCTATTGCGGCAAAAAGTTCAGCGTTTTCACTCTCCGCTTGTGCGGGAGTGCGAGAAAGGTAGGCGGCTGACAAAGCCGTGCCGGCCACCGCTTGAATGGCAGCGCCACCGCTTGGCAAATAGGCATTGTCCAAATTACCACGGGTCACCACGCCAGCGGAGTTGCCGAGATCAATGGAACCTTTTTGGGCATTCAGCACCAGCAGCCCCGGCCCGGCGACGACCTGCTGGACCGGGCTTGCGGTTTCGAAATTGGTGCTATTGGTCAGGTCGCGGCCTGCCACCACCGTGCTCACGTCGGTAGCGCTCAGATGTTGTGCCACAAAGCCCATGTCCACAATGTCACGCCCTGCCTGCATGTCGATCCGTTTGGGCACGGTAAGCATCGAAGCGGCCACGCCTAAACCGGTGATATCGCCGCTCAAGGCTACAACACGCACAGGGAGGGTGTCTCCCGTATGCAAGCCCCCACTGGTGTGGGCTGCCAGCCCCATGCTTTTGCCGACCAGTGCGTCCAAATCGCTGCCGTTGAGCAAGCTAGGCGCAGCCGCGCTGTTCAGGTTGTCTGGCGCAGCATCGAGCATCAGGATGGGGGCGTCGTTTCGCAACACCACGTCTTTTTGAGCGAAGATTTCGAGGGCGCCCCGGCTTGCGGGAGCCATCGCGAAACCCTTGCTATTGCGCACATTTCCGCTCAGCGCGGCAAGGCCTAAGCCAGGCGGCGCCAAGGCCATCAATTGCACAAATTCGTCAGGAATACTCTGTTCTGTCAGACCCAAACCAGCCAAAGACGCGTCCAGCACGAGTTTGGATCCGCCCACCAGCAGAGCGTCGCCACCCACGCTGGTCATGCCCACGCTACTTTGCGGGCCGTAGCTTAAAAAATTGCTGTATTGGCTACTGGCCTGGCTCGCGGTCTCGAAGTTCACTACGCTTGCATTGTTTGCGCTTTGCAAGGTCAGGGTCGGGTTGTAAATGGTCTCAATCTCGAGATTGGCTCCCGCAGTCACCTGGGCGGACGCATCGCCTAAGGCCAGCACCGGTCGCATCGCGCGCAAGGCCGGATCGTTCTCACCTGCCAAAGTGTCCTCAACCTTCAGTTTGCCGGCAACCACCGCACCATCGGCCCGGAGCACCATGCTGCCTTTTTGGACATAGAACTGGCCGCCGGCAATGTTTTTTCCGGCCCTTACCCGAAGGTCACCACCGCCTTGCTCTACCAACTGGCTTGCCAAGGGCGTGGTGTCGGGCTTGGCCTTGATATAGGCGTTGGTCGCCGTGCTGGCCGTCAGGTCTACAACCGAACCCCGCACGGCTGTGACTGTAATGTCGCCGCCGCCCAGCGTCGCCACTCCCGAGCCAAGGTAGTCGGATCGCGACCACCACGCGGTGTTCAAACTTGCGCCTTCTTGGTCTTTGGCAAACACTTGCTGACCCGTGCTGTTGGTTTCGGTACGCCCCTGCCGGAACAGCCAACTGTTCACCGTTTGGGCCGAAGCCACGCCCACGACGTCGCCACCCGCGCGCAAGGCTATGGCGCCACCGGCCGTACCAAAAGCGGCACCTGCCGGGGCGGCAAAAGACCCGTCTGTTGGTAGCTCGGCGCGTTTGCCTGCGGTGTAGATACTGGCACCGACGGTGTTGTTCAGTTTGCCCAACTCGATGTTTTGCGCTGCCGCGATGTCAATCCTTCCGGTACCTGTGCGCAACAGGGCCGACGGAAAAACGCCTTTGACTACCTTGCCGGCATAGGCCAGCTTAAAGTTCCCGGTGGCGCTCGAGGCTGTGCTGAAGGCGCCGGTTTCCAGCGGTGCTGCGGCAGCCATGTCTGCGCCCGCCACCAAGCGCATGGACCAGCTTTCGTCCGGGCGCAGAGTCCACTGCGGCATCGGCTGAGTCGCCACACGGTCAAATCCGTCGCTGATGGAGCCATTCACGGTCAGATTGCCTGCGGCGCGCAGCGTCAAGGTGCCCGGCACCTGCGCGTTTCCAAAGCGCCAGTCCGCCAAATTCCAGCCCCGCTGGGCGGGATCTTTGGCTTGCTGATTTACCGAAACCGTCAGGTCGCCGCTGGAACGCACTTCAAGCCCGGGCTGCACGCGAAGATCTGGAGCCGCCAAGCGCGATCGCACCTTGCCGGCGTTCTTCATAAATTGATCGGCGTCTGCCTTGAAGCCAGTTACATCTGCGCTGCCCAAGGTGGTGCCATCGGTGTATTGGTAGGCCTGTACTGCCTCCAAGGTCAATGCACCGCCTTCTACCGTTGCTGCCAGAGTTTCAAGTGCGACGTTCTTTTTGTTCGAGGAGACGGGTGCGCGCAACAACACCGTACCGTTGGAGCCTGCACCCAGCCCCGAGGTGTTCAGGGTGCTATTCGCGTCCAAACTGAGCGAGGCACCGCCCTTGGAGCCGGTATTACTCACACCCAGTGTGATCTGGCCGCCGTCCCCAAGGCTGCCCGCAGTGCTGGTCGCAGCCTGGGTCGCCTTGGCCAGCAAAGTGGCACCGGTGAGCGACAGCGTGCCGGTCTTGGCGCTGCCTGCGCTGGCGGCGTACAAATCAATCGTGCCACCAATCGGACCACTGGCGTCCAGGGTGCCAGAGACCCTCAGGTTGCCGTTGTCAGTGGACAAGGCAATCGCCCGGGCCGTGATGCTGCTGCCGGCACCGACTTCTAGATCGCCACGGCGCACCCGCACCGATCGCGACTGGGTAAAGCCGCTTTCATTCAGACGCGCGTTTAGGGTGTCAAAGTTGGTGGGCGTGCTGCCCGTATCCAGCGTAAAACTCGCCTGTAAAGGAGATTCGGCCGCAGAACTACCCACACCTGCTTGCCCCTTACCCCGCAGGTCGGCGTCCAAAGTAACTTTGGCGCTCGTCGCGATGGCCCGCATATCAAGACTGCCAGCATCGGCACCCACCGAAGATAAACTAAGCGTTGCGGCGCTGGCGAGTGCCAGATAGCCTTGGCCCGCATCGATGCGAATACTGCCTGCGGGCGCATAGGCTATGCCGCTTCCAAAGGCCATCGCTACGCCCGACACATCGAGCGTGCCGCCGCTCACCTCCACGCCCTTGGTGCCCGTGAAACTGATTTGCCCTGCTCGGGCAACTATGTCAGTGTCAACGGTCAGAATCTTGGCGGCAAAGGCCATGCTGGCGCCCAAGCCGGTGACCGCGCTGGCTGCGTCCGTCCCAGAGGGCTCCATCTTTTCAAGGCGCATATCGCCGCCTGCGGTGGCCCGCGCTAAGGTGCTAGGGGCCGCAGTCACGAGAGGGGCGGTAAGCGTGAGTGCGTTGTCCACCCACAGCTGCACGTCACTACCGTCAAACACTAGCCTATTTTTTGCCTTAATTTGGGTGCTGGCGAAACCCTGGGCCTTCAACACTCCGGTGCCCAGAGTGATCTCATCCGCTTCCACGGCCAATGTGCCGCTGCCGCCGGACGCCTTAGCGGTGCCCTTACCCTTGGGCAAGCCCGAGAGTTCGATGGCCTTGGCTTTAAGGTTCAGATTGGCGCCATTGGACGACAAGCTTCCCCCACGCAGTTTGAGCTGCAGGGTCGCGTCGCTACCCAGCGTGACATCGCCATAGCTTTGGATCGACGAATAGCTCGCCAAGTCCAAGACCGAAAGGGCATTGAGTTTGTCCAGCGCGGCGCTCCCAAAGGTTAAGCCGAGCGACGCATCGGGCTGACTCACATCGCCCAGGCTGATACCTGGCGAGCGCACAGCAAAGGCACTGCCAGTGGCGAGGTTCAGGCTTGGCTGGAAGTTCATTTCCTTCGTGGCGTCTAACCAGATTGCGCCACTGGCCGCAATCTGCGCACCTTGGTTCACGATCAAACGCCCAGCCTTACCCTTGGGCGTGTCGCGGCTGATGTTGACTGCGCCGGCGCTGCTCAAGCGCAGAGCAGCACCATCGGCATCGGCGACCACCAAGTTCAGATCAACGGCCGTTTGGGCGACCATGCCACCACCCGTTGCGGTCATACTTTGAGCGGCAAGGCTTGCCTGGCCGCTCAGCTCCACTGTGTCTTGGGCCACCATCAACAGCTCGAGCCCCTGCAGTGGATGGGCGCTGTTGTTGTCGATGCGAACACTACTAGCGTCGACTTGCAATTGCATGCCATCTGCGCCAAGCGTGCGGCGTCCACCCAGCAGCAAGCTGTCGGCGCGCAAAGCCGTAAGTTGGTCGGACAGCAGGCGCACTGCGCCATCGACCTCAGTGGTGGTGTCGGAGGTCACTGTGATGCGGGGGGCGCTGATGTCCACCAGGCCGGCGTGGCCGCTGTTTCCCGCCGCACTGGAGCCCTGCAGGCGCGACAAGCCCGCCAGGTCCAGCTTTTCAGTCACTTTGAAGCTGAGCTGCCCGGCATCGCGCGGAAGGTCTGGCGTGGGCACACCCAAGGCCGTGGCCTGCGCGGTAAAGAAGCGGTCGGCGCTGAACTCCTGGTACTCGGTGCGCCGGCGCACCTCAGTCCCACTGAGCAGCTTGAAGGTGCTCAGGCGGGTATCCCCGCGGCCGTCGGTGCTGCTGGTTCGCCGGCCCGCGACGGTATACGAGCCATCGTAGTTCAAGCGGTTGTCCACCGCATTGGCCGCCGTGGCCGTTGGGGTCGGCGCCAACACGGCCATGCCACCGTCCAAGAGAGCGTAGTGCGCGGGCAGCAGGGTGTAGTAGCCCGCTTCAAGGCCGGCCGAGCCAGTTAAATAAATTTGGTCGCCCACTTGCAGACCTGCGCTGCCGTAGTTGGCATCAAGCGGCGCCGTCAACCCACGAAACTTGCTGTTGATCGCAAAGGTGCCGGGGGCAGACAATATGTCGCTCGATCCGCCCGGGCCCGGCGACACGCCATACCCATATAGGGTGCCCCCGCCTGCGGCATCCAGCACCGCACCGGCGGCTTGGGTCACCGAGCGGGCCTCGATATTGATTTTTTTCGCTGGCAGACTGCGCTTTGCTTGGTCGGCACCCGTAATTTTGCCGGTGGTAAACGTTGCCGAATTACTGTTGCCCAGCGAGTAGCTCCATTCGGCACCATTGTTGACCAGGCCAAACGGCACGACGCCCGTCCCCGCGACCGAGGTCAGGCTGCCCGGGGTGAAGGCAATGGAATCCTTTGCATTGAGGCTGATCTGCCCAAAAGGCGCCAGCACACGCCCGCCCTGAGTGATGCGGTCAGCCGCTAGCGTGAGCGTCCCCGCCGCTGAGAGCACGTCTCCCGCAAGCGCTGCGGCGCCCTGCGTGCCGATTACCAAAGCACTTGGTGTTGCTTCACCCGAAGTGGCTTGAAGCGTAAAGTCTGTCAAGGTGGTGGGGTAGACCCGCGCCGCCTGAATCTCGAGTCCAGGGCCGGTGACCAAGGCACCGTTGGCTGTAGGGTTTGGTGCCACCGAAACACCCTGCAGTCGCACGTCACGGCTTGCCAACAAGCGCACCTGGCTAAAGCCTTGGGTGACGCTGTTGCCCACCAAGTCGAGGGTATCGGCCGGTACCGTCAGGGTCACCGGCGCGCTGCCTTTAGCGCCTTTGGCTTCGCGAAGCGTCTGGTTACCGGCGGAGGCTACACCCAGCGTCACCGAGGGCGCGTTGATGGTCATAGACGCCGCCGACGCGCCGTCGCCAGCGGCGCGCAGCACTGCAGCGTCCAGGCGGATGCTGTTGGTGCTTACCAGATTGACGCCGGGTTCTAGTGCGATCACTTCCCCACTGCTAAAACCCAGACGCGAAAAACCGCCCGAGGCAAACGAAGGTGTGTTAATTCGGCCCTTGCCTTGACCCGCGCTGTAGGCTGCGCCAGTTGCCGTATCGGCAAAGGCCAGGTCGCTGCTCCACAGGAGCGCTCCCTCTGAAGGACCGAGCGTGAGCACCGGCGCTACACCACCTGCATTGGCAGGCGTGCTGATATCGAGCTTTCCGCCCCGAGCTTTAGCCCCGCCCGCTTGCGCGACAAGGTGACCAGCCACTAAGAGCGAAGCCTCACTGCTGATGGCGATAGTGCCTGCGTCGCTCGCCAGCATTTGGGGGCGCGAGACCTGCGTGCCGTCCAGCACCCGCCGATCAGCGACGCTGGTTCCACTGACATCAATCACTGCCCCAGGTGCCATGCTTATCGCGCCGGCCGCCGCCGCCAGGCTTTCTGCAGTGCCCGCCTTGCCGAGCACGACGCTGCCACCGGTACTCAGCGAGCCCTGGGTAATACCGCGACCATCAATCCAGGTGCGATCGGTCGTACCACTGGCGTCCAGTTTTGCCATATCTCCCAACCAAATCTTGGGTGCAATTTCGCTGCTAGCCGTGTTGTTTCCGTCCGTTCTTAGGAACAACGAAATAGTGCCCCCAGGCGCGCGTACCCCGCCTTCTACGCCAAGCGCCTGCAAGGCCTGTAGCGTGACGCTCGCACCGGGGTCGACGGTGATGCTGGAGCCTCGCTCCATGCGCAATACGCCGACTGCCTCACCTTCGAGTTTGCTGCTGCCGCCGGCGCGCAGGGTCAGGCTGGCGGCGGGGCGGGAACCTAAGGGACCTGCCAAGGGCAAAAGCCCAGGGATCGCAACACTTGCGATGGATCCAGAGGCCTGTTGGGTGTAAGTGCTGCCCAGCGACCAAGAGACAGCGCGGGGCACCAACGAGGTGTTGGCCGCAACGGTCAAATTGCCGCTTCCGCCCACGGTGTACTTCGCAAATCCGCCGGTCTGGAAAAAACTCGGCGTCAGCACCAAATCTGAAGCAGCGTCGACCAGATCACCAGGCAAATCGTCGCCTATCCACACATTGCGACCACTGAGGCTCAGGCTGCCGCCGCTCTTGACCCCATACCCCTTCAGGGTTAGATCTCTGTTAAAGCGTAGGCCACCGTCTAAGGCGTTGCCTGAAGGGGGCACACTGCTGAGGGCAATGCTGCCGGCTTTGCCGTCAGCCAGCTTAGCGCCGGCACTAACCCAAGCGCCTCCAGAGACGTCAAGCGTCACCTCGCTGCCGAAACTCAGCGCGTTGGCGCTCAAGCTCAGGCTACCGCCCTTGGTGATGATCGGCGCGATGGGCCTGCCATCGGCGTCGCGCACCGGGTTGGCTAAGGTCAGATCGTTTTGCCAGCGCCCGGCCAGATCAAAGGTCGCTCCACTGGCCACCGTCATGCTGCCCGTTGCGCTTGCGCCCACACTGGCGCCCGACGCAGCCAATCCCGCATTCCATTGGACATCGGCCCCTGAGACAAGGTTCAGTTTGCCTGCGGGGTTGAGTGCCAGCGGGCTCAAGATTTCAATATTTCCGGAGGTCAGGACACTGATGTCGTCAAACCCTTGCTGTGCCAAACCGGTGGCGTTAAAGGCCAAGCTGCCGTCTGCCGGCGCAGCCGCCGGGCCGCCCAGCAGCACCCTTTGGGACAGGGCCAAGGCCTCGGTCACGGGCAGCGTGCCTACGCTGATCTGGCCCCCACGCGGCGCATCTGCGGCGCTCCTATCGCGCTGGCGAACGCCGGTAGAAATGGTTCCTTGAAGCGTGCCTTGAAGCGCGACTTTGGGCGCTGTCAATTCCACCTTGCCCGCGCTCGCTCCTTGGCGGTAACCAAGCTCCAAATTTAGCCCGCTGTCAGGCAGGCGCGTCACGCCGTCGTACAGCAGGTCTGCTGGCGCGGTCTGCACGTCGTACAGCTTGCCGCCCAGCGTGAGCTTGGAGGTGTTTACATGGCCGGTTTGGTAGTCCACCCAACCGCCGCTCACGTTCACGTTGCTGCCGCTCTGCAAACTGACCGAGCCATCGGAGCTGAACTTAACGTCGCCCCCTTTGGTCGTGTTCTGACCTACATTGCGTTCGATCTGCTTGAGGTAGCCGCTGGTATCGGCAATCAAGGTGCCGCTTCCCAAGCGCGTCAAATCGCTCAAGTCTGCAGGATTCAGGCCCGCGGCGGCCAGCGCCTGGCGGCTATCGATGTAGATGGTCTTCCCCCGTACCGCAGAGTTGCGCAGCAGGGGGTTGTCGGCCAGCTCACTGCCGCGCAGTTCGGCCGCGAGGACGTTGCTTTGCATGGACATTTGAACTGCAGACCCGGAGACGTCAATGCGGCTGCCCTGCTGCAACTCGACCTTCGCCGTGCTATCAGGCTCGGTAGCCGGGGTCAACGGGTTGGCCTGGGCGGTCACGCTCACCAACGCGCCCGGTGCCTGGATGGTGGCGCCATGGGCTGCTGTATTCCCCTGCAAAACAACCGTCTTGCCGGTCAGGTCGATTTGCGAGGGCTTGAAAGCCGGCCCCGTGGGGGTGACGGCGGCCGTGCTTGGGTCGCTTGTCGTTGGATTAATCGTGGTTTTGCTATCCGCGCCCAGCACCAAGGTGCCACCCACCTGTGCAAGCGCTGCCAGGTTGGGGTCAAACTTGCTGGCACCCCCTTGCGCACGCAGAAAGATGGAGCCATTCAAATTAACTGACGTGGTAGCGGACACCGTGCCCATTTGGTTCACTGCCATGCCCACCAGCGTGGCGTTGCCGCGCTGCACGTCGATCACGCCGCCCACGGTGTTGGTCACGTTGACGTCTTTCGCCGCCATGGCATCAAGGCCTTGGTTGGAGACCTCGACTCTTAAGCCCCGCATGCTGCTGTTCTCTGGAGCGGCTAAATACACTTTGCCACCCGAGGCCAGCACTACCTGCCCGTCAGGCGCCTTCAGGTCGCCCGAGTTTTGCACCTGGGGCGCGGCCAACAAAATAAATCCGTTTTGCTGCGCGGTGAGCGCTGCGCGTTGCAAGGCACCGCCATTGGCGTCGCCCTCTACCACCACGGCGCCGGGCATAAAGCCCAGTGCGGGGTCGATCGCAAATACAGGGTCTATGGACGGCGTCAATATGCCGTTCATAAATCGATTGGGGTCCACCCGCAGGCTGCTGGCCACCAGTGAATTCACATTGACCTGGGAGCCCTTGCCAAACACAATGCCGCGCGGGTCGTAGATGTAGACCTGGCCATTAGCGTTCAAGATGCCATTTATCTGGGTGGCAGTGAGCGCACCACCGGTCACGTTGTTCAGCACCCGGGCGGTGCTGCTAGGCATTTGGAACCGCAGGGTGGCGTCTTTGCCAATGTTGAAGCTGTTCCAGTTCAACACGGTGGCGTTGTTGTTCAACACTACGGTGCCCACCGGGTTGGTGCTGTTGCCACCTGTCGAGCTATAGCTTGCCCCCGCGCCGGCAGCAGCCCAATTCAGGGCTTTGGTTGGCAATGTTGTTGGGTCGACGGCCCACGCGCCGGTACACACGAGCGAGCCCGTGGCCAGCAGGATGGCGAGACTACAGAGGCAAGTACCGGGTCGCATCGTGATTAAAAGTCCATGCTCAGGCGGCCATGGGCGCGCCAGGTGCCTGCCGGGGTGCCGCCGCCGAGTACCGCGCCGTCCCTCAGCGCCTGGGCAGCGTCCAGCGAGACGCCCAGCCCACGCGGGCCGGTGATCCGCGCACCCAACCCGACACTCAACAAGCAAAAGGACTCTGCAGTGGTATTCATGTTTTGCATCACTGCGCCCTCAACAAAGGCCAGGCTGCGAATGCGCCAGCCCAGCAAATCGCCCAGCTTGGAGCTGGGGCTGCTGAGCTCAAACGATGCGCGCAGCGCCTGGTCCCCAGAGCGCTCGCCCTCCAGATAGCCGCGCACCGTGTCCACGCCTCCGCCCACAAATTGCTCGCTCGGCAGCAACACGCCCGAGGCCAGTTGGCCCTCTAGCTTGGCACCCAATACCCAGTTGGCATAAGCGGGCAGGTCCGTCGAACCCTGCCACCCTGCGCGTACGGCAGCGAAGCTGGCCGATGCCTGACGCTGCTTGGCTTCAAACTGGCGGCCACTATTGCCCAACAACCCGCGTACGCCCAACACCAGCGCCGCGTCCACCACCGTGGGCTGCGACTGACCAATCCACATTCCGCGGTAGGCCAAGGACAGGGGCAGGTAGCGCAGGGTGTTTTCCCCAATGCCGCTCTGCAAGATGTGTTTGTAGTCCGCGCCCCAGGTCAGTGTTTGAATAAGGCCGTCTTGGATGCCAAAAGATTGGGAGTACTTGAGGCCGAGCGTGTCCGACGAGCCCAGGCTGTCTCCGGCGTCGAGGACCAACGCACTGCGCGAGATAACCAAGTAACTGGTCAAGGTATCGCCATCGCCCACCGGCAGCGTGTAGTTAGCGGTCATGGCTCCGGTTTCGCTGGGCTGTTCGGGCGAGGTCTGCATCGTCATACCCAGACTGTGGCCGGCCTGCCACAGGTTGTCGTAGCGCAGCGCTGCCGACATCCGGGTCGGCGTGGTGTTGGGCGACTGGCGGTTGTTCACCTCGATCGAGCCGTGCAGGGGCAACTGGTCGTCGACATCGAGTTGCACCTCCACGGTACCGGGCGTTTTGCCGGCTTTCAGTAGGGGGGCTACCTTGATGTCGGCCGATCGGTTGACGGTTTCGAGCTGCTGCTGCAGGGCGGTAAAGTTGGGCACACGCCCTTCTTGCACTTGGTCTAAGCGCTGGGCCACTGTGCTGGGCAAGGCGTACTGGGCACCCACCACGCGCAGGCGCTCCACGGGTGCCTCAGTGACCTGCAACTGCACCACACCGCTGTCCACGTTTTGCTCGGGAATGCTCACCACCACGGTGAGGTAACCCGCGTCCTGGTAGGCCTGCGCCAATGCCGCACGGGCGGTCTCTACCGACTTCAGGGTTTGGGCCTCGCCCATGTGCTGCAAAACGGCAGACTCCAGGGCGTCCACTGAAAGCAGGCTGTTGCCGCGCACCTCAAATTCGTAGATCGGAAAGCGCAGATCCTGGGCCTGGCCCAACGCAGGCAGACACACCACGGCCAGCGCCATGCGGGCCCAAACCCGTCGGTGCTTTGCTGATAGGGTCCTAGGCTTCATTCCATTTGCGCTGCGGGCGCTTTCCACGTTGATTCACCGGGCTTAACTGGCACTGTGCTGCGCTCATCACCGAGGAGCCCAGCACACTGCCCGTTAGAAGACAAAAGCGCCAAGAGGCGCTTTTGTCGGGCAATGTCATAACTACACAGGCTCCATGCATGCATTCACCGCAAGGCAAATGCAGCCATGGGGAACTGTTGCGACTCAATACGCTGTGGTGGCGTAGGAAGTCAAAGGAGCGTAGTTATTAGCCAAACCACCGCGCCAGAAATTGGCTTTATATGTGGAGCTCGAAGAACCGATATAGGCAATACCAGGCAAGTTGTAGGTGTCTGTTTGCAGACCGGTCACGATCGAAGTCGCCACTGCTTTTGATGCGCCGGTGGACTTAGCGTTTTTTAAGGCCACCATTTCAAACTGGAAGGGATAGCCTGCTTGCATGCCAACACGCTGCTTGGTGTCGTGCGTGCCCGTTGACATATCGTAGTTGGGGCTGATGCCATCCAACTTGACCCAGCTGGCGCCCTTCAGAGCGCTGGATGCCTTGGTTGCATTCCAGACTTTCTCCAGCGAAACCACACCAAACGCGTAGGCGCCGGTGTTGGCAGACACGCCGTCGATGACGTCACCCGAGCCGACCTTGGCGTAGTTTACGTACTTGGTTGTCGAACTGGTGTAGGTGTAGTTGCCGTTGCTATCAATCGTAGCGCCCAGGATAGGATCGGAAAAGCCCGTTGCCGTCGCAGTTTTAGCGACCAGGGCGGTGGACGCGAAGCCTTCGATAGCCGCCTGGCCGGCGAACGCAATGTTCGATGCGGCCTGAGTGCCCGAGAACGGCACACGGCGGTAATAGTTGATGGCAGTCGTGTCCGTGGAATCGCCTGAGATCAAGGCAGCTGTGGCCATGCCGGTTATCAATGCGGTCATGTCCGACGACCGGATGCTGGGCTGGCAAGCGGCGGTCAAAGTGGATGTGGTGGTCGAGCTGCCGATTGCTGTGGAATCGCACGATGAGGACAGGCGACCAGCGGCCACTTCGCGCCTGATCAATGCTTTCAAAGCGAGGTCATTCACCATGATGCCAAAGCCTTGCATGCCGGTCACGGTCAAAGGATACTTGGTGGAAGTCCACGCACCCGCCGTCAACACGCCCAATGAGGCCTGTTTGGGGGCTACGTCAGCTAGGGCCAGCTGCACGCCCATTGCGCCACCGGCGGGGACCGTGGTGAGGTAGTTGAAATCATTGCCCGTGCATGCGTAGCTAGGGATGACCGGTGTGCCAGGGTTAGACCAGGCGACTTGGGTGCCGCTCGTGTTCCCCGATATTTTGCAAGTCAAAGTGGTACCGGCCGTTTGCTGCGCACTCGTCAGCAAGCCCTGAGACAGCTGCTCGTTGTTGCTCAGCGAGGTGCTGGGGTTCGTGGTGCCTGTGCCCTCAGTCATTTGCTTGACGCCTGCAAAGGAGCCATTCGCGGTGTTGTACACCACCGCGACGCGTTTGCCACCGCTAGGGTTCGACGTCGCGTTGTACGTGCCTGCACCGGTACCAAGGTAGATCACGGTATTTTTCGCACCCGTGTAAGCCGAGGAAGAGGCAGTAGTCGTCACCGCAGGTGAAGAAGACGACAGCGAACTGCTGGTCCTGGAGGCGTAGTACTTGGTTGCAGTGCTGCCTTGCGTGGGCGTGACGATGGCAATGGCTTTCGACAGATCAAAAACAGCGCTAGTCGTCAACAGCAAGGTGTGAATGGCAGGAGCCTGAGCAGAGGCGCCGGCCATGTACACCGTGACCTGAGGCGCGCAAGACATCACCAATTCGTCACTGTTGGTGGATGGTGTTGTGCAGGCGGCAAAGGCGCTGGAGCCACAAACAGCAAAAGCTGCTGCAGCAATCAGTTTGAGTTTCATAAAAATTCCTAGATAAAGGTTAAATAAACGGGTTCTTCAAGAGCCCCACGGGTTCAGTTCAAAGAACCGTTTGCCTGCCCAGTTCGCAACGCTTGGTGTCTCGTTCGCGTCGCTTTGGAGCGGGAAATCACGGCCCTCAGTTCACTTCCACTGCGCGTATTGTTGAAATCGTTTGTAAAAAATGCACCAACATCGCGTTGGTTAAATTAGTCCGTTTGGACTACTTTTTGATATTTTTTACTGGCCCTTAATGGTCGTGGCGCAGGCCAGCGAAGCCCGATGCGCCAGACTCGGCCATGCGCTTGGCCACGGCCTGCGTGCGGTTGTGGACATTAAGGCGCTTGAAGAGTTTTTGCAGGTGGTTTTTTACTGTGAGCGGGCTTAGTTCAAGAATCACGGCAATCTCAAAATTGGTCTTGCCCTGCTGGACCCAGTTCAGTATCTGTAGCTGGCGCTTGGTCAAGGCCGGTGTCTCTTGCGGCTGGCTCCCTGCATATTGCGCTTCGGCGGTCCAACTGCGGCACAGGGCCAAGTGAAAGTGGGGCAGAAACAGGGTCGCCAGTTCCATGGGTGGGACCGCCGTAGGCAGGGCGAGTTTGAAGAACACAAAGCATGAGGACATACTGCCCGGCAGGCTACCGGTCGATACCACCAAGGCAGGGCCTAGCGACAGTTGCGCGCAGCGTTGGCTCAGGCGCTCCAGGGTTTTTCCGACGGACCGCCTGGGCCGATCCACGGAATTTGCGGGCGCCGGGTGGTCAATCAACAAGGGCACGTCCCCGCTGCGCTGGCAAAGCAGGGCCAACTCCGTGAGTAAGCCGGTCTGCGGCGACATGACCTCCGCCAGGATGTGCGCGTCAATTACGGTGCTATGAAAGCAGTCCAGGTGCAGGCTGTTACTGCTTGGGTCAAACAAGGCACATGCCATAAGCGCATGCGGCAAACAGGCTTGGACCGGCCCCTGCGACCAAAGGAAGACATCGCCGCGCTGGCGCACCGTCCCCCCACAGCGCAGTGCATGGTGCACGTGCTCCAGCGCCTGCGGCGAAATATCGAGCAGGTCGCTCATGTCCCACTTGATTCGGGCGCGGAGTCCGGTTGCCGACGCTCGGTGATGAGAAAACGGTAGCCCACGGAGCGCACGGTTTCAATGCGCTCATCTTGACCCACTGCGGCAATAGCCTTGCGCAGCCGCGCCACATACACATCGATCACCCGATCCTCGACCTCACCGTGTTCCTCCCAAACACGCCCCAGCAGGTGGCTGCGGGAGTGAGCGCGCAGAGGATGGCGCATCAAGTAGTTCAACAGCTTGTACTCCGTGGGGCCCAGCGACACCTTCTGGTTCTTGGCGATAAGGCAGCGCTCCGCATGGTTGAGCACCAGGCCGTCCAGCTCCAGCGTATCGTGGTGCATCGCACCCGAGCTGCGGCGCAGCAAGGCGCCCACGCGGGCCAGCAACTCGCGGTTTTTGAACGGCTTGGTGACATAGTCGTCGGTACCGCGCTCAAAGGCCATCGCCTTTTCCTCGTCCCCATCGCGCGCCGTGACCATGATCACCGGAGTTTTAAAGTGCACGGGGTCCGAACGCAACCAGCTCAGCAAGGCCACCCCCGATTGGCCCGGCAAATTCCAGTCGCACAGCACCAGATCAGGTGGGTTTTGGGCAATCAGCTTGCGCGCATCGTCCACGCCGCACGCTAAGTCGACAAGGTAGCCGGCCATGGAGAGATTCAGCCGTAACAGTTCTTGGATGTCGGGTTCGTCCTCTACCACCAATACGCGAAATTTCATACGGTACGTCGGTGCTGATTCTGATTGGTCTTGCAAAGTACCGGGCGCACCACAGCAGGCGTCCGGCGCCAATCAAAAAGCGAGGGCGAGTGTTCTACACAAATATAACGGTTTTGTTACATATAACATTTGTTGCAAAAATATGGTGCTTTTTGACTAGCCGCTGTCGTAAAAGGCCGTTATCGTTCCGCATCACTAGCATTTGAGTGCATTAAAAAACCGTTTTCGAACATCGTGAGAGCCCTATGAATATTTCATTACTGGTGAATAGAGCAACGCAAAATTTAATCGATCATGTGGAAGAGTTAACGATTCTTGATCAAGCCATCGGAGATGGTGACCATGGTTTGAATATGAAGCGCGGATCGCAAGCGATTCAGGAAAAATTGGCGCAGTGGAGCGAGCTTTCCACACAAGCCACGCTCACGGCGATGGGCAAAACATGTATTGCGATGATCGGTGGCGCTTCGGGCCCGGTTTTTGGTACCCTTCTTTTGGCTTTGGGAAAAGAGCTACCCGATCAACCGGATCACCATGATTTAGCCAGAGCTTTGCGCTTGGCTATTGAAGCCGTAACGCGCTTAGGCAAAGCCGAGGTTGGCCAAAAAACGCTGCTGGATGTTTTGGATCCTCTACAAAAGTGTCTAGAAGCAGGGGGCGATTCTCTTGTGGCCAGAGCCAAGCAATGCGCCTTGGATAGCTGTGAGGCAACTGCCCAAATTGAGGCAACCCGTGGCAGATCCTCTTTTTTGGGAGAGCGGGCTTTAGGCCATGTCGATCCAGGGTCTCGATCGGTGGCATTAATTGTGAGCGCTATTTGTGATGCGCTTTAATTTGAATTTAGGACATGCATCCATTCTTACAAGGCAATACTAGAAATGAAGAAATTGATTAATAAAGTCGATGACGTCCTCAACGAAGCATTGGACGGATTTGCATCAGCCCATTCCGAGATCGTGGAGTTGGGTGAAGATCGTGAATTCGTACGTCGACGTCACATCACAGCTGGAAAAGTCGCCTTAATCTCAGGCGGTGGTGCAGGGCACGAGCCTCTTCATGCGGGCTTTGTGGGTTTGGGGATGCTGGACGCTGCTTGTCCAGGCCAAGTGTTTACCTCACCCACGCCTAACCAAATGATGAATGCTGCACAAGCGGTAGACGGCGGTGCGGGGGTGCTGTTCATCGTTAAAAATTACTCGGGTGACACGATGAATTTTCAAATGGCAGCAGAGTTGTTGGACCAGGAAAATGCCACCGT
>Ga0214919_10002048_pt1 | contig 32161 bp, 27 predicted proteins | sample LL1503_MetaG_FD_177994 | JGI IMG/M metagenome (GOLD analysis project Ga0214919, IMG submission 177994) | Freshwater microbial communities from Lake Lanier, Atlanta, Georgia, United States - LL-1503 | ecosystem: Environmental > Aquatic > Freshwater > Lake | place: USA: Georgia | collected... | reverse complement strand
TATTTTTATGCAGATGGATTTGAAGAAAGGCAAATTAAAAAAGAAAAACAAAAACAACTAAGTAAAGAATTTGTGAGAGAATGGTTAATCGCCAATAATTTTATGGGCAAGGAAGGTCAAACGGTGCCTGCTATGTCGCCCGAATGGATTGATACCATTTCTAAAAGATACATTGAACTTTATGAGCAAGTGATTGGTGCACCATTTAAACCTGAACCAAAATCTTCCGAAGAAACTTACAATTTAGTTTGTGCATCTTTAGAAAAGCTTAGTTAAATATTTCTAATAAGTTTATTTTCATTCTTCTCTGCTCACCATGACGCTAAAAAAATAAAAAAGAATCTAAAATTGTGAACTCGCTTCGCTCAGACATGCACAATTTTTTAACGATTCATTTTTATTTTTTTTAAACGCTATGGCTCGAAGTTCAGAAGTGAAAACAAACTTTAGAAATATTATTAACTGATATTTTAAATATCAATCCCTAACCTGGGTCTTAAGCGCTGCTTGCTTTTGTTAAAAATTTGCTGGCCTTTGTCGATGCCTTTTCTAAGCTCAATTTGTTTTTCTATAGGCAAATGAACAATATCGGTACAAGCTTGGGTACAGCAACCTGCATAAGTTTCCGCACAAGTAGGACATTGAATAAATAGCAAATGACAGCCATCATTTTTACAATTGGCATGGGTATCACAAGGCGCACCACATTGATGACATTTTGAAATAATATCTTCTGTTATTTTTTCTCCCAATCTATCATCAAAAACAAAATTCTTTCCTTTGAATTTACTTTCTAATCCTGCTTCTTTGATTTTATTGGCATAATTGATAATGCCTCCTTCTAAATGAAATACATTCTTAAACCCTTCATGTAACATATAAGCACTTGCTTTCTCACAACGAATACCTCCCGTGCAATACATGATAATATTTTTTTCTTTATGCTCCTTCATCATATTGGCTGCCATGGGTAATTGTGCTCTAAAAGTATCTGAAGGAATTTCAATGGCATTCACAAAATGCCCTACTTCATATTCATAATGATTGCGCATATCAATTACAATGGTGTCTTGGTTTTCTAACAAAGCATTCATCTGCTCGGCATTCACATAGTTGCCTTTGTTCTCCATACTAAATTCAGGATCCTCAATGCCATCCGCCACAATTTTTTCACGTGTTTTAATTCTAAGTACCCAAAAACTTTTGCCATTGTCATTAACCGCAATATTCAACCTTAGGCCGTCTAATCCTTTAATGGAATACAAATAGGATTTAAAATCTTCCAACAAATGCGATGCTACACTTACTTGTGCATTGATGCCCTCTTTGGCAATATAAATACGGCCAAATACTTGCATAGCATTCAAACCCTTATACAACTCATCTCTAAATATGGCTGGGTCTTGAATGGCAAAGTACTGGTAAAAACTAATGGTGGTTCGAGGAAAATTTTCCTGGTATAATTTTTCTTTCAACTCCTTATTGGAGATGCGATTGTGTAACACTGACATAGCTTAAATTTTTATCCCAATTACAGGTTGGGGAAATTCAATACAAAGATAATTAGAAACTTTAATTAAGTTTAAAAAAGTCTACTGATAAAAATCAGTCGACTTAGCTATAGAAATTATTTTTTTCGTACAAAGGATCCTGTCAAGGAAGCTAGGCCCCCTACTAAAGCACCAATAAAACCAGTAAGCAGAATAAGAGAAATATAAGACCCTTTTAAAGGCAGGATATTGGCTACTTTAATGGACAATAGATGATTATTGCCTTGGTCAATACCAATGGCCAATAAGGTCCACAATAAACCAATCGAAATAAAACCCCCTAAAAAAGAGTGGATAGATTTTTGAGGAATGGCAATGGCGACCAATAAATTAGTAAGTACAAAGCTCCACCAAGGTAAATTTCCATAAATGCCAACTGCATAAGCAAGCAATGCGGATAAAAGAATACTGATAATTATTTTCATTGAATGTGTTTTTCTTAATTAATAAAATGGTTAGGCAGTTTTAAATTGAATATGCCACTTCGTTCTTTCATGTTGTTTTAATTTTTCTTTGGGCAAAAACAACAATCGATAATATTTTCCTGCAGCCCAATAATCCACAAAACTATCGTAATAACTACTACCCGGATTTCCACTCTGTCCTCCAGGATATAATCCATATGCTTCTATTCCATCAGTTAAATGCACCACCATTCTCCAACTAGGTCCATGATCTTCAGTGGTTGCATTGATGATGTTCATGCCACCTCCAATGGGTAAATTTAATCTACTCAAAGCAGGAATTTTAGTTAAGTGTGAAATTTTTGTGGCTTTAAATAAAGACCATTCTAATTTATTTTCTTTTTCTAGTTCCAATAATTTTTTAGTTGCATTCTCAACACCTAAGGTAATTTGGTCTTTAAAATTCTCTACTTTATCCTTGGTACGAATATCATCGGCTATCGACCAATTGGAATCTTTTAACATTTGATCTAATAAAACAAAATCATCTGGCTTAGTCAATGGAATGGATGAACCAGTCAATTCGTCTCCCCAAATAGCTATTCTTACACTGTCCCATATAATTTTAAAAACAGTAATGCCTTTTGAATGTTCGTCATTCACTAAATTCCAATTCGTCATTTCAGTGACCATTCTTGCGGCATCGGGACTTAGTTTATCTATTTGTACATATTTCATTAAAGCAGGACGCGCCGCTGCAGCAAATACATTGTCATTGTTGGTTTGCAAGGCTTGCATGTCTTCAGGAGTAATGTTTGACATGCCAATCAAATGTTGGTTGACACTTATGCCACGGTACAAAGGGAAAGAACTTGCAGTACCTAAATAATAAGGGTAACTAGCATCAGTAGCTTTTTGATTGGCACTACTTACAAAACCACGCTCTGGATTTTTAACAGTAGGATTTTCTTCATTAGGGATGATGCCTTGCCAATCATAAGTACTATCTGTTCCTGGCATAATAAAATCGCCTTGATGCTCCCATCTAGCCACAAAAGCACCTTGTTGCTTAATAGCAATATCACCAGAGATAGTGGCCATCACAAAATTCTGACCAGGGCAGGTCCAAAGTGAAATGGCTTTAATATAGTCATCGTAGTTTTTTGCTCGGTTTAATCTGTAAAAAGTTTCTACCCCTGTAGAGGATTGAGTTGCTGTCCATTTAACCGCCAAGTTGCGGCCTTTAGATTGTGGATTTTGATAATGCGCATCATACATCGCAGGGCCCCAATGCGTCATAGGTATATCTTCAATTACATCCGCACTATCTTTTACTTTAATAATTTCTTTTCTTTTAGTCACAGGTGTCCAAGCTCCATTGAACCAATATTCATTCTCTGTACTATCCTTAAATTTCACTTCATAATAATCTAATACATCTCTGCCTGCATTGGTTACGCCCCAAGCCAAACTATCGTTGAATCCGATAATGACTGCAGGTGAGCCTGGAAAACTTGCTCCATAGGTACTATGCGTAGGTGTGGTAATTTGAACTTCATACCAAAGCGAAGGTAAATTCAAACCCAAATGCGGATCGCTACATAATATAGGACGACCCGATTTTGTTTTAGAACCTGATACCGCCCAGTTGTTACTGCCATTGTTTTTATTCGGCGGTACTGGCGCTTCTTGAATATTTAATACTAAACTGGTAGTTGGCATTAAATAGGTAGAATCTGCATTGGCAGGTTTAATAGGGATAATAGAAGGCTTTTGATACACCGTTCCTTTGGGGATGATGGGGTCTAAAGAATCTTGATTGTTGGTATATAGTTTATTAAATAAATCATAGCCTAAAAAATCCTTGGTATTGGTTAATTGTAAATCGGCAGCAGCAGAATGACCTGTTAAATCATAGGACATGAACATCAAAAACAAATAGGTTTTTTTAGGTGTCCACATTTCGGGCGCGTAATTCATTAACTTATATTCAAAAGGTAAATCTTCTGGTGCCAATTGTTTTAAATAGGCATTCACCCCTGCTGTATAGGCATCCACCGTGGCCTTCATCTCAGGATTGTTCGCATTAATATTGGCTTCTGTTTGTTCTGCCCCATACACCATGCCTAGTCTTCTAAAAAATCGATCAATGGATAATTTATCCGCCCCAGCAATTTCGCTTAATCTACCAGAAGCTACCCTTGTTTGAAAATCCATCTGCCACAATCTATATTTTGCATGTAAATACCCTTGAACAAAATATGCATCTTCGTCATGGTCGGCATAAATATGTGGCACCAAACGGTCATCTAAATACACATCTACATCGCCCTTTAATTCACCTGCTACAATATTGGCGTCAAAATTGGTATTCACCTTTTCTGCATTTTTCCAAAATCCATGTTGTGGAGATAAGAAATATCCCAGTTTGGGTGATTTAGTGGTTCCAATAGATAATTGAGTATTTAAAACAGCCACCAAACCAATTGTAACTATGGTAGAGGCAATAAAAGGCAATAGGCGCATAACAAATATTTAGACAACTAAATTAAGAATTTATTTGCCAATTTCTTGTTTAAAAAAATGAACTTGGTCATTCAATGACAAATAGGGATACAAACTCATTAATCGCTCTGTTTTAGCGATACAATTTTGTAAAAATTCTTGATGTTGGGTAGATCCTGCAAAAAATGGTTTGTGTTGCATGGCCAATTGTATTTCAGCCACCTGTTTCATGATATTTTGAGTTTCCTCGTTCATATAAGATTCCACTAGTTTTTCCCAAACATAATTAGATGCTGCATAATTGGGATGCACTAAATCCTCGGCAAAAAAACGGTAATCTCTTAAATCATCAATGATGTATTCATAGGCAGGAAAATATTCAGTGCTTGTATTGGCTTCCACTAGCTCATGAATGGCATGTATTAAAACTGCTTTGCTTCGGTTGTTTTCGACTAAGCCCTCTCTTAAATGACGCACAGGGCTAATGGTAAATATAATATGTAAATGCGGATTGAAGGCAAGCAATTGTTTTACTAATTGATTCAATAAGTCTATCAATTCATTGGGCTGCATTAATCTTTTATCAAACCAATTGGATGGGGCTTTGTGGTTATTGGCCACCGCCTGTCCTACAGAATGCGGCGACTGATTATTTAATTGATATACCCAGGCAGAACCAAGCGTAATGACTATATGATCGGCTTTTTTTAAAAATTCATGTGCCTTAGTAATGGAATCATTTATTTTATCTAAGGCTTCCTGGGCTTGTACTGCAGAAAAACGACTGTGGTGGTTCCAGCTATTCCAAAGTTCATTTAATTGGAATAAATCGGCTTTGGTATATTTTTTATTAGCCATACAATCCAATAAAGCATTGGACACACTTATTGGATTGAATAAAATTCCATGTGAATTTTCTAGTACTTGGAATAAATGATTATTAAATTTGGCACCTATGTTTTCAGAAAAACAAGAACCTACTAACATTAATTGATCACGATACCCTATTGGATAAGGAGATTTTTTTGAAGCTAGGGTTAATTTAAATTTCAATATGCTCATCTAATGCCTTTATTTTAAAGGAAACATTCTTTGTTTCATGGCCTCGTATAAAATAATACCAGCCGCTACAGACACATTGAAAGAATCAAAATTAGTAGCCATAGGTATTTTAAAGAAATAATCTGCTGCCTTGGCTAAATAGGGTTGCACCCCTCTGCCTTCATCTCCCATAATAATACAGGAAGGAATGGTTAAATCTAATTCATGAATATTTTTATCAGCGCGCATTTCACTAGTGAAAACTTGTATACCATTTAAATGAAGTAAGTCGACCGCCTTTAATAAGCTACCCACCCTTACTATATGTATATGTTCCAAAGCCCCTGCACTACTTTTAAAGGCTTCTTCATTTAAAGCACCCACTCCTTTATCAGGAATAATTAAAGCTTGCGCTCCACAACAATGAATGCTTCTTCCAATGGCTCCAATATTTCTAACATCCGTCACTCCATCTAAGATTAAAAAAAGTGGGGTTTCTCCTTTGGCCACCACAAAATCTATCACTTCTTGTAATTCTAAATATTTTACTTTGGAAATAAAGGCAAGCACCCCCTGATGATTGGCCTTAGACATCCCATTTAGTTTTTCAATGGGCACTAATTGTATAGGTATGCTTTTTTCTCTAGCAGCATTTTTAATTTCATTCAAACCTTCCCCTTGTGCATTTTTTTGGATCAGTATTTTTTCAATATTGGTACCCGATTCAAAAGCTTCTATTAATGGCTGACGACCAATAATAAATTTACGCTCTGTTGCGGGTCCACGCTCCGAATTGAATCTTGGCCTTGGCTTATAAGGTCTCTCTGGTCTTGATTGTCTTTCCTCCATAGAATTCAAAGTTAATCGATTTTTGATTGCATCGCATTCCATTTCAAAATGGCAGCTACGGTTATAGAATCGGTAATTTTCCCTTCCATCACCCAATCTAAGGCAGTAGCAAAAGGCATTTTTTTAATGGTTAATTTTTCTGTGTCTTCCGGCTCCGATGCTCCAGCGGTTAAATCTTGGGCCACATAAACCACGGCAAATTCATCAGAGACCGAATTAGAAACATGCATGCGTAAGATTTCTGTCCAGTTTGCAGCTTCAAAACCTGTTTCTTCTTTGAGTTCTCTTTTAGCAGCTGTTAAATGATCAGTTCCTTCTGGGCAACCTCCTTCTGGAATTTCCCAGCTGTATTCATTTAAAGGGAATCGGTACTGCCCTACTAAATAAGTGTCGTTGTTTTCATCCATCACAATGACTCCAATAGCAATATTTTTAAAATGTACTTTACCATAAATACCTGGTGTACCTGCAGGGGTAATGACTTGGTATTCGGTCAAATTAATCCAAGGATTATCATAAACTAATTTACCGCTAATAGTTTCCCATGGATTTTTTTCTTGTTCCATTCATTTAGATTATTCTTAAAAAAATAAAAAGCCCTCCTGAAAAATCGGGAGGGCTTCTATTTTTATAGATTTTTTATAAAATATAAAAATCTATAAAACCTCTCTAATAATTTTAAAAAACCCTCTCGAATCTCGAGAGGGTTTTTATAATTCATCCATTTATTATTTTAAACCAAAAGCTTTTTTCACTTTCGCAACATAATCTAATTTCTCCCAAGTAAACAATTCTACTTTCATAGTCTTTGATTTACCATCAGGGCTTGTAAATGTTTTAGTCACTGTTTCATTCTTACGACCCATATGTCCGTAAGCAGCAGTCTCACTGTACATAGGTGTTCTTAATTTTAAACGTTGCTCGATAAAGTAAGGACGTAAATCAAATATAGATTCTACTAATTTACCAATTTGTCCATCGGTTAATTTTACATTAGCCGTACCGTAGGTGTTGACGTTAATAGAAGTTGGCTTAGCCACTCCAATGGCGTAAGAAACTTGTACCAATACTTCAGAAGCTACACCAGCAGCTACTAAGTTCTTCGCAATATGACGCGTTGCATAAGCAGCAGAACGGTCTACCTTACTAGGATCTTTACCAGAGAAGGCTCCACCACCGTGTGCACCTTTACCCCCGTATGTATCTACGATAATCTTACGGCCAGTTAAACCAGTGTCACCGTGTGGACCACCAATTACAAACTTACCTGTTGGGTTAATATGATAAGTAATGTTGTTGTTAAACAACTTAGCGTATTTCTTATATTTTGCCTTTACGCGAGGAATTAAAATTTCAACAATATCTTTTTTAATTTTCGCTAACATCTTTGCTTCTGCATCAAAATCATCATGTTGCGTACTCACTACAATTGCGTCAATTCTTACTGGCTCGTTTTTGTCGTTGTATTCTAAGGTTACTTGAGACTTTGCATCAGGACGTAAATATTTAATGGCCTTGTTCTCTCTTCTTAAGGCAGCTAATTCAATTAGAATTTTGTGCGCTAAGTCTAAAGCAAGTGGCATATAATCGTCGGTTTCATTGGTGGCATAACCAAACATCATTCCTTGGTCACCTGCACCTTGTTCTTCTTTTTTCTTTTTGTCTACCCCTTGATTGATATCTGCAGATTGCTCATGAATAGCAGATAATACACCGCAGCTATCTGCTTCAAACATATATTCGCTCTTGGTATAACCAATTTTCTTGATCACATTACGCGCAATGGTTTGCACATCTAAATAGGCTTTAGATTTTACCTCACCCGCCAAGATCACTTGACCTGTAGTAACTAATGTTTCACAAGCTACTTTTGATTGTGGATCAAAGGCTAAAAAGTTGTCGATTAAAGCGTCAGAAATCTGATCCGCTACTTTGTCTGGATGTCCTTCAGAAACACTCTCAGAAGTAAATAAATAAGGCATAGATTAGTATTTAAAGTGCAAATATATAAATAAAAACAATTTGATTAAGGATGAGTTTTATAAATCTGAATAATAGATATGTAGTCTCATTTTAAACTTAGAATGCGAACCTCCTCCTAATCTTACCCTTCCCATGGCCGGCTGATTCCCAATAGATGTGGATATATAATTAACAGTTGGCGCCAATACATTGTTTGGATGAGGATATACATAAGAGATAGAATCATTCACAGGTGCCAAAATTCTAAAATCAAAGATAGAATCGGAACGAGAAATAACCCCTTGCACATACCTACTTATACTAAAATTATAAGTAGCTACATTATCATATCCATTACTGCTTTTATAAAGTAGTTTTCCGCCAAAACGCGCCATGGTAGCTGCATCACTGGTGCCAGTAAAATCGTTGGGCACATTTCTAATTTTTTGAGAGGTGGAGTCATAGGTACCTAAGAATAAATACTTTGGAGGCAATAAATATTTCTCTAAAGTATTTGAGCCAATATTAGCAGGCACTTGTTCCGCAATTAATTCTGCACGATGTATGATTTTATTTTTAAAGGCCTTCAATCCAGGCACTTTCATTTTGATCATGGTACCTGGACTTGTTTGAACATAGACCAAAGAATCACTTAGCGATTTACTAGATAAGTGCTTGGCTAATTCAGACCCTGCTGTATTTCTTTTGATAAAATTGACACGTGCATTGTTGTATAAACTAAAATTAAAATTAGCTACCGCAGTATCTCTTTGATAAGAAGCACTTGTAATTGAGGTGCTCTTATAATACAAGGCTAGTTTAGTATTAGTATCTAATAGATTAATTTGAACCAATACATTTTTATTAGAAGCGGGATTGGCAGTTAAAGCAAAACCTGGGAAATAAATTCTTAAAGTTGAATCTGAACGATAAGCATTGGAAGAATCGAAATTCTTTATAAATATCTTTGCAATAGATTTATACAAAGGAATTCTAATTTGATTGACCGCTGCCTCGTATCTATTATAAACAGAATCTCTTGCATGTTTAAAGTCTAATGTATAAGGATCTGCCAAAGCAAGATCGGTTTTGATATTGTACAGTTCGGGAAAATTGCTTGCATACAATTGATTCTCAATCATCAATGGTGTAGTAAAATCTACTCTTCTTAAATTTAAGACCAATGGCTTAGTAGAATCTCCATAAAAACCTTTGTAAGACAATATTAAAACAGCTGAATCTACTTCCAAACTATCTCTGTTGCCCGGAATATAAAAAGGAAAACTACTTGGCTTTAATTGAAAAAGCATGGATGCACTAGTTGAACCAAAAATTGCATCGTCTGTGATATTTCCCACTATTTGATAATCGGAACCATATACCCTTAAAGTATCAGGATAATCCACCGTAGTGGTGGTCATTTCCAAAACGGTATCCTTGGTATTAAAATAATCCAATGGAGGTAAAAGACCCAAACCAAGTTCGGTGGTACTCACTTTAGTACAAGCCGAGAAAAGTAAAACAGTAAAAGAAGCTATAAGAAAATTTCTAATTAGGATGTTCGATGCCATGAATAATTTACTTTATTTGCCTGCAAGTTCGTTGTATAAATCTAAATACTCTGTTAAATCAGAATCCCATCCATTGAATGGAATCACTTTTTTCCCTTTAACAGAAGAAAATTCAGAAACTAATTTTTTGTCAATTACATCAGCGCCAAAACTAATGGCATCTGCGTAAGTAGCTCCGCCCCTAAACAAAGAAGCATTGTTCAAATCCTTAAATGGTTCTAAATCTTTGTCCTTTATATTGGTATTGATAATGGCCTTGGTTAAGAAATCTTTATTGAATTTTTCTTCAAAGGTATTTTGACCAATGGTAAACACTGTTTTGGCATTAGAAAACACGGGTTCTTTTTTGAAAGCAGTTTTAATGTAGGCAGGGATCAATCCTGTCATCCAACCACTACAATGGATAATATCTGGAGGCCATCCGAATTTTTTCACTGTTTCTAATGCGCCGCGGCAGAAAAAGATGGTACGCATGGCATTGTCCTCATACCATTTTTCATTTTCATCATGAAACAAGTGCTTTCTTTTAAAAAAGTCCTCGTTCTCTAGAAAATAGACCTGCAATCTAGCATTGGGTAAGGAAGCCACCTTAATTTGAAGTGGATAATCGTCTCCATCCAACTGAACATTGATACCAGAAAGGCGAACCACTTCATGAAGGCGATGCCTTCTTTCGTTAATTACACCAAACCTAGGCATGATACAGCGCACTTCTAGACCGCTGTCATTGCTTTTTATAGCGAGCTTATTAATGACCTCAGCGAATTCTGTCAACTCTAAATAAGGTGACATCTCGGTGGCGATGAATAAGATTCGTTTTTTTTCAGACATTCCGTTTGGGGTTTAACTCAGTACAAAGTTTGAGTGTGCGAAGGTACGTAATAGTAAGGACTTTAAGAAACGTCAAAAAAGGCTAATAAATAAGCCCCTCCCACCTCATTTATAGACAATTGGTTGTAAATTGCAGGGGATTGAAATAATTCAAATAAAATGGGTAAACTGCTTAAAATAGCCTTCTTCTTTTTAATAGGCATATTGTTGATTTGGTGGAGTTTACACCAAATCCCCCCACAAGAATGGGATAAGTTTAAGCTGTCCTTGGAACACTCCCGTTTTTGGATCATTATTCCCGTTTTTTTTATATTGGGCCTCTCCCATTTTTTACGCGCATTAAGATGGCGTTTGATTATGGAACCCTTGGGCTATCGTCCTGGCATCTTGAATACTTTTTTGGCAGTCCTGATTGGCTATTTGGCCAATTTAGCTATTCCACGATTAGGGGAAGTGTTAAAATGCACCCTTTTATCGAAATATGAAAAAGTACCTGCCGATAAAATTGTAGGCACCATTGTGGCAGAACGTGCATTTGATGTTTTATGCTTAGGCCTTGTTTTTTTACTGGCACTCGCCCTACAATTTAATGTCATACAAACAGGATGGCAGCAGTTACAATCTAGCCCAGCGAGTGGATCCACCGAAAATCACCGCTTATTGTATTTGGAAATCTTGGGTGGACTGATGATTGTATTGATGGTGCTGTTTTTCTCTTTTAAACAAAAATTAAAAACGCTCATTGGTAGTATCAAAGGAATTTTTTGGGGTGTTTGGGCAGGTATCATGAGTGCCACTAAATTAAAGAAACATAACTTATTTTTCTTCTACTCTTTTGGTATTTGGATGATGTATTTGTTGGCCACCTATATTGGCTTGTATGGAACCATCGGCACTGAAAGCTCTTTTGCCACGGCCATCAGTTGTTTGGCCTATGCGAGCATTGGAATGATTATCACCCCAGGAGGCATTGGTGCTTATGCTTATTTTATGGCCAAGGTCTTAGAATTGAACGGCATTGATTATACCTTGGGCCTAGCCAATGGAACCCTGCAATGGTTCTCGCAATTTTTAATTGTACTTGTATTGGGTGGGCTGAGTCTACTATTACTACCTATTGTGAATAAACAAAATAAATAAGATGCGTGCAGTAGAACTCATAGAAAAAAAAATTAAAACAGTAGCCGAAGCAAAAGCTTTGATCAGCGCTTGGAAAGTCACTGGAAAAACATTTGCTTTTACCAATGGTTGTTTTGACATCCTACATCCTGGTCATTTATTTTCCTTAGCACAAGCAGCCAAAGAAGCCGATTATTTAATTGTGGGCTTAAACAGCGACCAAAGTGTACAAAGATTAAAAGGGCCTACCCGACCCATCAACAATACCCATAGCCGTGCCATTGTGCTCGCCAATTTAATGGTGGTAGACATAGTGGTGATCTTTGAAGAAGATACGCCGCTTGAATTAATACAAACTCTTTTACCAGATGTGATGGTGAAAGGAGGTGACTATACCATTGAACAAATAGTGGGTGCCAAAGAAGTCATCGCTACTGGAGGCAAAGTAATCATCAACCCCACCATTGAAGGATTTTCTACCACTAACTTGATTGAAAAAATAAAAAAATAATTGAACTGAAAAAAAATACACCAATGAATTTTTTACAAGTATTAGCATTAGAAAAAGAAAACGAAGGAAGTTCCACTGGAACTGTCTGGCATAAAAGTAAGGGCGAAAAAATAAGTTCCAATTCTCCCGTAGATAATAAAATAATCGGCAGCATTGTTAGCACCGACAAAGAAGCCTACGAAAAAATTATACAAACTGCCCAAGCAGCATTTCTTGAATGGAGAACATGGCCAGCACCCAAAAGAGGTGAAGTGGTTAGACAATTAGGAGAAGCCTTAAGAAATGAAAAACAAGCATTAGGCCAATTGGTGAGCTATGAAATGGGTAAGAGTTTACAAGAAGGATTGGGTGAGGTACAAGAAATGATTGACATTTGCGATTTTGCCGTGGGCTTATCTCGTCAATTGTATGGACTCACCATGCACAGTGAACGCCCTTTGCATAGAATGTATGAACAATGGCACCCATTGGGAATTGTAGGTATTATATCTGCCTTTAATTTCCCAGTAGCAGTATGGAGTTGGAATGCTGCATTAGCATGGGTTTGTGGCAATGTAACAGTTTGGAAGCCCAGCGAAAAAACACCCCTTTGTGGCAATGCTATTCAAAATATTGTGGCTAAAGTATTTAAAGCCAATCAAGTGCCTGAGGGCGTTAATAATTTAATACAAGGTGGAAGATCCGTGGGTGAATGGATGAGTCATGATGTAAGAATGCCTTTGGTTTCGGCAACAGGGTCTACCAAAATGGGTAAAGAATTAAATCAAGCAGTGGCTGCTAGATTAGGTAAAACTATTTTAGAATTAGGCGGCAACAATGCCATCATCATTTCTGAACATGCCGATTTAGATATGTCCTTGGTGGGTGCCGTATTTGGGGCCGTAGGTACTGCAGGACAAAGATGTACCAGTACAAGAAGATTGATCATACATGAAAAAATTTACGATCAATTCGTTACTAAATTAGTGAACGCCTACCAACAAATAAAAATTGGAGATCCTTTAGATTCAAAAAATCACATGGGTCCTTTGATTGATACTGATGCGGTGAAAATGTATTTAGCTTCTATCGAGGCTTGTAAAAAAGAAGGTGGAAAATTTATAGTTGAAGGTGGTGTATTAAATGGCGCTGGATTTGAAAGTGGTTGTTATGTTAAGCCTTGTATTGCAGAAGCACTCCCCCATCATGCGATGGTACAACACGAAACCTTTGCACCTATTTTATACCTCATGAAATATTCCACTATCGAAGAAGCCATCGCCGTACAAAATGCAGTGCCGCAAGGTTTGTCATCGGCCATCATGACCTTGAACATGAGAGAATCTGAATTATTTTTATCTCAGCTAGGAAGTGATTGTGGCATTGCGAATGTAAATATTGGTACCAGTGGTGCAGAAATTGGTGGCGCCTTTGGGGGTGAAAAAGAAACAGGTGGTGGAAGAGAAAGCGGCAGCGATGCATGGAAAGCCTATATGCGCAGACAAACCAATACCATCAATTGGAGTAAAAATCTTCCTTTAGCGCAAGGAATTAAATTTGATTTTTAGTTTTTAGCATTTATTTCATGAAAGCTGTTGTACTGATTTTTGTTTTTTATTTAATTGCCTTCACTACTTGGGGACAAAACAATCAAAATTGGCATTGGAAAGATTTTGAAAAGGACAGCGTGCATGGCATTAGTTTACAAAAGGCCTATCAACTCTTATCTACTTATGCCATTGCCCCTAGTCCAATCATTGTAGCAGTGATTGATGGTGGCATTGACACCAATCAATTGGATTTGAAAAATCTACTATGGAAAAACCCTAAAGAAATTCCCAACAATAAAATCGATGATGACCTCAATGGTTATGTAGATGATCTGTATGGATGGAATTTTTTAGGCGGCAAAGATGGAAGAAACATAGACAAAGCAGACGCAGAAAAAACAAGAATTTATCATCAATTAAAAAACAAATTCGAAAATAAAATAATTGATACCCTTGTTTTAAATGCAAATCAAAAAAAACAATACGCTAGTTGGCATGAAGTAAATAAAGAAATGGAATTTTCAGCACAAGAGGCGGCCAATTTACAATACTTTCAAATGGCTACCAATGCCTTAAAAAAAATTGGCGCAAACATTATCAAGGATATGGGTGATTCTAATTTTACTGCTAACCAATTAGAGCCTTATCAACCCATTGGTAGGATTGCTTTTCAAGCCAAACTATCTTTTTTAAGAACCGTCAATATTTTAGGTATTGACAAATCCACTCCATTTCCAGAAATCATTCAGGATTTAAATGAATTCATAGATAGCAAAGAAAAAGCTTCGAATGCCAAAGAAATTACCATGGGCAATATTCGTGAAGACATTGTAAAAGATGAGTACAATAATTTTTCGGATCGTTATTATGGAAACAATGATGTCACAGGCCCCAATGCAAGACATGGCACTCATGTAGCGGGCTTAGTGGCTAGCTATCCTGACAGCAGTTGGCAAAGTAACCCATTGTATCCACCCCTAAAAATTATGGCCATCAGGGCGGTACCTGATGGAGATGAGTATGATAAAGATATTGCCTTGGCCATTCGATATGCAGTGGACAATGGAGCAAAAATCATCAACATGAGTTTTGGAAAATCATTTTCTCCGCAGCAAATTTGGGTAGATAGCGCTATTCGTTATGCTGCTTCCAAAGATGTTTTAATCATCCATTCTGCAGGCAATGAATTTTACAATTTGGATGTGAAAAATGTTTTCCCTAATCCCTACTCTAGTCAATTAAATGATTCTGCAAAAAATATACTCACCGTAGCAGCCAGTAGTGATAACTTTATCGGTGAAAGTATACTCACTGATTTTAGCAATTATGGCCCTAAAATAGTGGACCTGTTGGCCCCAGGCAATAAAATATATTCTACATTACCTGGAAAACACAACCATGGTTATTTAAGTGGTACTAGTATGGCTGGGCCTATTGTTAGTAATATTGCCGCCCTGATTCGTTCTTATTTCCCTTCCCTAACTGCGCTAGAAGTAAAAGACATTATCATGAAATCTGTTTGGACACCGACGGATAAAGAAATGAGTTTTGCTGTGCCCCAAAGAGATAGTTCAAAAACCCTCTTAGCCGTTGCTAAAGCAGGCGGTATTGTGAATGCAGCCAATGCCATCGCCATGGCTAAAAACATGGCCTCGCAACCAGCTTCTAAACCAAATAAAAAGAAAAGAACAAACTATTAAGAATTAAAAACAATATTTACCCAATAATTCAATTTTATGCCCAGACCCAGTGCCACAGAATACGCAAGCTTTCATCAAACCTATATTAACTATACCAGTGGGAAAGATTATTCTATTTTAGTACAACAATACAATGATCGAATCATAGATGCATGGAATGCTATCCCGACGGAGAAAATTAATTTTGCTTACGCCCCAGACAAATGGACGATCAAGCAAATGTTACAACATGTAATTGATACTGAAAGAATTTTTGCTTATAGGGCTTTATCTATTGCTAGAGGAGAAACTACCCCCTTGATTGGTTTTGATGAAAATGCATATGCTCAACAAGCAAAGGCGGTACATCGAAATTGGAAAGAAATGATTGCAGAATGGAAGATAGTAAGACAATCTACCAACCTACTATTTGCCTCTTTTACAGAAGAAGATTTAAAACAAAAAGGAATAGCCAGTAATCTGCCCTTATCTGTAAATGCCATTGGCTTTATTATATTTGGTCATGCCTTACATCACCTGCATGTGCTAAAAGAGCGTTACGGAATTTAAAATAATTGGAGTCATTATAGAAAGCAAAAAGACTCCCCGAAATTTCGGGGAGTCTTTTTAATATATAGCCTGTATGGAGTAATAAATTACTTCGTACCGTAAATATGCACCGCTAATTGAACTTCAGAATCTACCATACCTACACCATATTTGATACCAAATATAGTTCTGTCGAAAGGTAAAAATGCTTCAGCAAAGAAACCTTTGTCATCTGCATTTCTAATGCTAGCAGTAAAACTTACTGGAGCAGTCACCCCTTTTAAAGAAAGGTCGCCAGTGATACTCGCTTTATCTCCACTAGTATATTTTACACTTGTGATTTTAAATGTTGCATCACCAAATTTTGAGATGTCAAAGAAATCAGCAGAAGATAAATGACCTTGTAACTTTTCGCCACCGCGCTCATCAGTTACTTTTAAACCTGCAATATCAATCACGAAGCTACCCCCTACTAATTTGCCGCCATCTACCTGAACGGAACCAGATTTGATGGGGAAATAACCAGTGTGATAATCACTTTTTTTAGAACCAGTAAAATCTACTTTGCTGCTTTTAGCATTCACAGTAAATGTTGCTACATCAGCTTTTGTTGTTTTAGCTGTAAAAGAAAACAAACCAACCGACGCTGCGATTAGAGTTAAAGAGAAGATGATTTTTTTCATACTTGTATTTTGTTTGATTAATTTAATTATTTTGGAATGTAAAATACACCCAATTTGTGTAATTATCGTTAGGTAAAGATATAATTCAATGTTTAAACAACAAAATTAACTTTTAGATGAATTCTATGCTTAAAATCTATTAACTTCGCCAAAATTTACTTCCCATGAATCTGCATGAGTACCAAGCAAAAGAATTACTTAAAAAGTACAATGTCCCTGTTCAAGAAGGCATTGCTGTTGAGACCGTAGAAGCAGCCATTGCTGCCTATCAAAAAATAGCTACCGAAACCAAGAATAAGTTTGCCGTAGTGAAAGCTCAAATTCATGCTGGAGGAAGAGGAAAAGGAAAAATTGTTGGTACCGAACAAAAAGGGGTGGCCGTGGGTAAATCTGAAGCCGACATCACCAATTTTGCTAAAAATATATTAGGTGGTACTTTGGTAACCATTCAAACTGGCCCTGCTGGTAAATTGGTTTCAAAAATTTTAGTGGCACAAGACGTTTATTATGAAGGCCCTCAACCTACTAAAGAGTTTTACTTGTCTATCTTATTAGACCGTACCAAAGGAATGAACGTGATCATGTACAGTACAGAAGGTGGAATGAACATTGAAGATGTGGCACATGATACGCCAGAAAAAATATATAAAGAATGGGTACACCCTGGTGGTGGCTTACAGGGTTTTCAAGCTAGAAAAATTGCCTTCAACCTAGGTTTAAGTGGAGAAGCTTTAAAAAATTGCGTAAAATTTGTTACTAATTTATACAACGCTTATGTAGGATTAGACTGCTCTATGTTAGAGATAAATCCCCTATTCAAAACATCTGATGATAAAATTATAGCAGTGGATTGTAAAATGAATGTAGATGACAATGCTTTAATGCGTCATCCAGATTTATTGGCCATGCGCGATGTAACAGAAGAAGATCCCACCGAAGTAGAAGCAGGTGAATTTAATTTAAACTTTGTGAAATTAGATGGCAATGTAGGTTGTATGGTTAATGGCGCTGGACTAGCCATGGCTACCATGGACATGATTAAATTAAGTGGCGGCGAACCGGCCAACTTCTTAGACGTAGGTGGTACGGCGAATGCACAAACAGTAGAAGCCGGATTTAGAATAATCATGAAAGACCCTAATGTAAAAGCAATTTTAATTAACATCTTTGGCGGTATCGTTCGTTGCGACCGTGTAGCCGCTGGTGTGATTGAAGCTTTCAACAAATTAGGCAATATCAATATTCCTATCATTGTTCGTTTACAAGGAACCAATGCAGTAGAAGCAAAGAAATTAATAGATGAAAGTGGATTGAAAGTGCAATCCGCGATTCAATTGAGTGAAGCGGCTGCACTTGTGAAGCAAGCTGTTGCTTAGGTTATATAGATTTTTTATAGAATATCTAAATCTATATAACCTCTCTGATGTTGACAATTCTACAGCCCAAATTCGAAGAATTTATGGGCTTTGAATTATCCTCTAATGAATTTTAAAATAATCCCGAATTCTCGGGATTATTTTGTTTTAAAGCTACAGCCCAAATTCGAAGAATTTATGGGCTTTGAATTATCCTCTAATGAATTTTAATAATAATCCCGAATTCGGGATTATTTTGTTTTAAAGCTACAGCCCAAATTCGAAGAATTTACGCATTCAGTATTTCCACTTCACTTAGGGCGCTAAATAAATAAATATTTCCAGTCGCAAGCTCAATACATTCAATACGTTTGCGTCTTAATTTAATTTTTCTAAAGGTTCTCCCTTTAATTTCTTTAAACAATGTCCCATCTGCCAAATGCGCCAAGACTACTACCCCGGCTTTCTGCACCGGATTATACCTTCTAAGCACCAACAATAAAGCGGTTTCCCCATTGGCAGTGGCCGCTGGATTAAGTAAGGTTTTTTTCAAACTTTTTTTAATATCCTCGGGAAACAAATCCAAATCAATAAAAGCTTTCAATAAACTTCCATAAATATTTTTCCATTCTTTGCCATGGGCTTCTACCCTGTTTCTATATTGTTCAAAACACAATAAATGCGCCAATTCATGTAAGAGCGTAATTAAAAATTCATACTTATTTAAATTACCATTGACCGTAATTTTGTGATTGGAACCCAAAAAAGGATGTCGATAATCTCCTAGTACCGATTTTCTTTCTCTAGTGACCGTTAAATGCACTTTGTATTGATGAATTAATTGCACCACAGGCTCAAATGCACCATCGGGCAAATAATTAGCTAATGCATGAAGTGGATGTTCGACCTTAGACAATATTTGTAAATATTAGATAATCAATTATTTTTTTACCAATTCCCCCTTAATCTCTAACCAAGTATACACAAGATACAAGCCCATACTACTTAACAAAGTGGTCATGCCTACTGGAACTTTCACCTGTAGGGTATACACCATGGCCATACTTACAAATACCACCATTTTTAATAGTGTGCCAATCATCACTGAACGAATCATGGCATTGGGATTGGACTTATCCAATTTACTTAATCGAATATTGTTAAAAAAGTACATCAATAAAAGCAAGGCATTTACTACTAATAAAAAATTAATTTTTAGCGTGGTTGGCAAATATCCTTTTTGAGCTAAAAAGCCAAATAAGTTTACTGCTACAAAAACTAAAAGCACCGATCTCGTTTTATGATTGTACATAATTTTATTTTTTCTTTTGCGTATCTCTTACCACACTAATTAAAACAATTAAAATAAATAAGGAAGGTGCCATCCATGCAAACAAAGCATGTCTGTTAAAATAAATATCCATTTTCTTACCTATGTATAAACTAAGGAGTAAGCCTACAATGAGTTGCGAGCCTAGTCCTATGTATTTAGACCAACCGTAATTGGGCGCTTGATTCATAGGAGACTTTCCTGTAAACTTATTGGTCATTAATCAAAGGATTGTTTGTTCTCTGGTAATTTCAAAGGCAAGGTATCGAGTTGTTTAGGATTACCCTCTGATAATACTTTTTTAATCCCTTCGAGATATTGCTCTTTGTAGTGAATGGATTGCTCTAAAGAATCGGTACGAATTTTTAACAATTGAAGTGTTGTTCTGCTTTCTTTGGTGCCATAGCCAGGAATATAATACCTAAGTGGTGTAAAAGCAATTAGTGCAATGGTCATACCGACCAATAAAATGAAAGTAATACTCACCCCTAAATACACCGACTTTCTTGACAATCTAAAGGCTAAAACCTCGTCATAAGTATCATCATTCATGATCACCAATCGATAGGTATTACTGGTTCTTTTGAAAGTATTATTGATGTCTAGTTTTGCCATAAAATTGAATGCTAGTTAAAGATACGATGGATTCTATTTTTTTAAGTAAATAATAGGAAATAAATGTATTTTTAAGCTGTTTTTACCCTTATTATGCAAAGCAGAATTGTCCCTTTTAAATATCATCCCTATTGGCTTTTAGCAATTTGCTTTAGCTTAATGCTGCCCATGGGATTAAAGGCACAAGACAGTAGTAAAAACAAAGTAGACAGCTCCTCTGATTTTCTTGACATCAACAATACTAAATTAATCAAGGGTATCAATAAAATTTTAGACACCAATCAAAAAATAATAAAGGGCTTATTTTATAAAAAAGCCAGCCAAATTCAAGCCAAAGCGGACAGCCTTGTCAATAGCACCATCAAAAAAGGAGTTTTTAGAGAAGTAGAAAGACCCCTTCCCTATGAGCGCCTTTTAAATACCAAATATTCATTAGGGAGAAGAGCTTACCAAAATACCGTCTCTCAGTTTAACTATTTATTTAATGCGGAAGAAGAATTCATTGAGAATATACAAAAGGCACGCACAGATTACCAAGATGATTTTACTAGTTTACTAAGTTTTTATGACTATGATTTAAGCACAACGGCTAAACATAATTTAGATTCCATGGTGTATCGATGTAATGCCAATATTGTATTACACGACCTTAGGAGCAATTATGTAGATGACGCCTATTTATTATTGGCTAAAGTGTATTTATTCCATAAAAATTTTGACACTGCAGGAAGTATTTTACAATTTATCAATTATTCATTTGATGAAAAAGAAAATGGTGCAGATTTACTCATTGGAAGTAATCTAAGGAATACCAAGGGTAAATTTAGCATTGCCACTGCCGAAAATAATCGTTTGTGGGAAAACAAAAATGTGCGAAATGAAAGTATGGTTTGGCAAGCTAGAAACTATTTTGAAACAGGTGCATTAAACGAAGGCATGAGCTTATTGCAACTACTTCAATCGGATGCCTTGTTTCCAAAAAATTTACTCCCTTTTTTGAATGAACAAATGGCCTATGGCTATTATTTAATGGAAGTGAACGATAAAGCGGCAGCTGCTCTTGAAAATGGATTGCCCAACGCCCTTGATGATGCGGCTAAAACTAGATGGTATTACTTGATCGCCCAACTATGGCAAAAAGCAGAAAACTGGCAAAAAGCCTATACCTGGTATAAAAAAGCCAACCAATATGCCACTAACCCTATTGTAGGCGTGTATGCTAAAATTGCCATGATTACCATTGATTCTAAAAATGCCAACACCCCTTGGTTGGATTTGGCTTTTTCTTTAGAAAAAATGACCAAGCGAGAAAAGTACAAACCTTATACAGATATTATCTATTTTGAAATGGCAAAATTAGCCATTCAAAACAAAGCCTATGACAGAGCCACAGATTGGCTTATCTATTCTATCAAGAAAAATAACAATAGTTTAAAACAAAAAGCAAAAGCATTTGAACTCTTGGCCAACATCAATTACAATATTGACCAGTATACCATTTCTAGAATTGCTTATGATAGCATAGCCAGTGTCTTAAAAACCAATCCTAATTACGAAAATATACAATTAAGAAAAAAATGGATGTCGGCCATTGAAAAAAATGATAAAATCATACAAAAGGAAGATACCTTACAATTCATTTATGATTTAAATCCAAATCGTCAAGAAGTATTTGCTGCTGAATGGCAAAACAGACTAAATCAAACAAAGCAAGCCCAAAAGAATTTATTTTTAGATAAAACTAGTTTATCAGCTAAAGATTATGCCCCCGATAACAATATCAATGCTGCTTTATTGAATAGCTACAACAACAGTAATTCAACCAATACAGATTTTTATTTTGACAATAAAAGCACCGTTCAACTTGGGAAAAATAATTTTATTAAAAAATGGGGAGAGCGGCCCAATGTAGATGAGTGGCGAAGAAAAACCAGCCCTGCCATTGCCTATGCCAATAATAAAAACGATAAGCCCGCTACCAACCAATATGTCAACCAAAATATTCAAGGCAACCCATTTCCTAATGGTAATCCATCTCCCAATGGCAATCCATTAAACAATGGAAATAGCACCAAAGAAGATAGCCTGCCCATCCTACTGATCAAAGATGCTATTTCCTTGTCCAGCTCAATGACAGAATGGAACAAAGCAGCATTAGCCAATGCACAACTTTTTTTATTACAATTAAACGACTTTGAAAAAGCATTGCCTATCTATCTTAAAATAATAAAAAAGAACATTGACCCTGTAGTCACTGAAAGAGCAATGTTGGATTTAGCGAGTCAGTATTTACACGATGGTAAATCAGCGAGCTCTGACAGTCTTATTCAAATTGTTTTGACACAATTTCCAAATGGATTTTATGTGACTAAAAAAGCAGAAGACGAAGATAAAAAAAACAAAGACAATGCCTTAGTAGACAATTACAAAGAAGCCTATTTTCTTACGCAGATTGGTAATTGGGAAGAATTTTCCAATGTTATTCCAAAGTTGAATACGAATTTAAGAGGAAGCAAATGGATGGTCCCCTACCAATTTTTAAAAGTAAAAATGTATGCACAAGAACGTAAAGACAGCTTGGCCATAAAATTATTAGATTCAATTATCACTACTTACAAAAGCGAGAGAATAAAAGACAAGGCAAAAAATATATTAGCAGAATTAAAAAATAGAAAAGCCACTGAAACCTATTTGGATACCCTAAGATTAAAAAAAGTAATAAAAGAACTTCCTTTTGTACTTGTAAAAGAAGAACCCAATTTAATCATCAGCCCAATTACCCCATTAGCACAAACCAGTAGCATCACTCCAAAAATTGTCAGTAAAGACAATCCAACTTTAACTATCAAAGCGCAGACCAGCAGCTCTACCACAAAAATAGCCTTAGATAGTAGTTTGGCTTTGGCCCTCGAATTTGAAAATGATAGCTTAGAACAGCATTATATTGCACTGGTGACGAGTAAAGTAAGTGCCAGTTTTGTGAAAGAAATGCAAAATGCTTTGAATTTGCTAAATACCGATGAATTTAAAAAGCAAAATTTAAACGTAACTTACATTCAGTTTGATGAAACAACTTACATCGTTTGGATTGGCTCATTTGGTAATAGATCAACTGCTACTACCTATATCAATAAAGTCAAACCTAGATTAAGTAAAGAAATCATATCCTTTGTACCCTCTAAACAATATCAATTGTACTTAATAGGAAAATCAAATATTATTTTAATCAAGAACCCAGCGGATTTAAAAAAATACGAAAGGTTTATGTTAGATAATATTTATAAACCATAAATGTAACTTAGTGAATAAGCCTGCCAACCATAATCAAGCACCAAAAAACTGGATAAGAGTATTCTGGAAGTACTATTTTATTACTGCTGGGATATTTTTATTGTTCCTATTGATGTTGAATTGGGGATGGATTGGAGATATGCCTGATTTAAATGATATAGAGAACCCCACCGCCTCTTTGGCCAGCCAAGTTTATGCCCAGGACGCCACCCCTATGGGTAAATTTTATTTAGAAGATAGAATTAGTGTAAAGTACAGAGACATCAGCCCATATTTATTGCAAGCATTGGTGGCCACTGAAGACAAACGTTTTTATGACCATTACGGTATTGACGGAGAAGGATTGATCCGCGCGGTAGCCTTTCTAGGGAGTCAGGGGGGCGCTTCCACCATTACTATGCAAACCGCAAAAAATTTATTTACCGATAACTGGAGTACAAAAAGTAAAATTCTTCGTTTTATTCAAAAAATTAAAGAAAGCATCATTGCCATAAAATTAGAGCGCAATTTTACGAAACAAGAAATCATCACCTTGTATTTAAATACGGTTCCTTTTAGCGAGAATGTATTTGGAGTAAGCAATGCCTCTAGAACTTTCTTCCAAAAAGAACCCGATCGTATAACGATCGAAGAAGCCGCCTTATTGATTGGTATGATCAACGCGCCTACCAAATACAATCCCAACCGAAATCCAAAATTGGCATTGGAAAGAAGAAACTTAGTCTTAAATAGAATGGCTGGTCAAAAATACATTACCAATGATCAAGCAGAAACTTTAAAGCAATTACCTATTGCCACTAATTTCAGAAAGCTAGATCAGAACAATGGACTAGGCCCCTATTTTAGAATGACCTTGGGCGAATACATGAAAAAATGGTGCAAAGAACATAAAAAAAACAATGGCGATTCCTATGATTTATACCGTGATGGCTTAAAAATTTACACGACCATTAATCCTAGAATGCAATTGTATGCAGAACAAGCCGTCGCCCAACACATGTCTTATTTGCAAAAACAATTCAACCAACAAAGCAATATCAAATCGGGCACTATCTGGAAAGAATTTAGCAGTCAATTAGAATTGGCCATCAAACAAACCGATCGTTGGAGGAATATGAAGAAAGAGGATATAGAAGAAACGCAAATTAGGAAAGTATTTAATGAACCTATTCCAATGCGTATTTTTGCTTGGAATAAAAATAGGTACGTCGATACCATCATGTCTCCCTATGATTCTTTAAAATACCACAAACAAATTTTACAAACTGGCTTTTTAGCAGTGGACCCAAATACAGGAGAAGTAAAAGCATGGGTGGGTGGAGTTGATTTTAAAACATTCAAATACGATCACGCCAATATCAATACCAGAAGACAAGTAGGATCTACCATAAAGCCTTTACTGTATTCCTTAGCCATTGAAAAATCTGGTTTTACCCCTTATACTATTGTGCAAGACCAGCAGCAAAATTTTGATGGTTATGGCATGGTACCCAATACCACCAAATCATGTACAGGCATGTCCATTCCTATGGCACAAGCATTGGCAGAATCAAGAAACTGTGCATCCGCCTATATCATGAAATCGATCAATGGCAAAGGCAATGAAGCAGCCAAAGAATTTGTAGATTATTTAAAACAATGCAATATTAAAGCCGATTTACAACCCTATCCCTCCATTGCATTGGGCGCTACAGAAATTTCATTATTTGAAATGGTACAAGCTTATACCATGTTTCCTGGAGGGGGTTACAATGCCCAACCTTTTTTTATCAATAGAATTGAAGACAAGAACGGCAATGTATTAGAAAGCTTTTCTCCTCAACGTAGAAAAATCATTAACGAAGTGACGGCCTATTCTGTAGTAAGCATGATGCAAGGTGTTATCTCCAAAGGAACAGGAAGAAGTATCTATTCTTACGATGTAGCTGCTCAATCCATAGCAGGTAAAACAGGAACTACCAACGATAATAGTGATTTATGGTTTATGGGTTATACGCCACAATTATTGGCAGGTGCTTGGGTGGGATGCGATGATAGATACATTCGTTTCTCTGACAATTATTTTGGACAAGGCGCCCATGCAGCCTTACCCATTTGGGCCAATTTTATGAATAAGGTATCCCACGACCCTGCTTGTAATTTAGATGCCAATGCCAACTTTGAAAGACCTTCTAATTTGACCAGCGATTTTAATGTAGATTTTATTTCGGCAGATAATATTCCTTTTGATAACAGCATCATCAATAACGAGAATACAGAAGATGTGAAAGCGGAATCTGATTATGAAATTCCAGCTACTACACCTGTGACCCCCAATAAGCTAGAAGCAAATAAACCCCCTTTAGGTAACAAGGAAAGTCCAGCAAAAACTACAGCACCTAAAACAAATAAGGAAGCCATTAAACCTAAGGCGCTATTCCCTGCTAAGAAAAATTAATTCGATGTTCTTTTAAATGAATAAAATACAGAGAAATGATGGTATAAATTTCTTTGGAAAAAAGCATTCCCATATTGAATTTTAGTGCGCGGCAACTTTACCCCTAAACCTGCACTAAATCCATTGAACCAATTTTGTTGATTTTCTATGTTCAAATCAAACCTGCGAATAAAATTATAGCCAAAATCTAGGTTCACTTGGTTGCCCATATAAACTTCTGTACCAAGTACTAGGTGGTTGAACAAATTTTGTAAACTACCTGGTGTTTTATAGCCTTCTTGATTGGCAAAATTAGGATCATAGTAGGTATTGTTCCAAACAGATAATCTTTGTGCAGTTACTGAAAATTGAATGGGTGCTTTTTCTAATTTTTTGGACCAGCCTATTATTAAATTAAAAGGTAGATCTTCCTTAACGGTGTAGGTTTTTAATTGTGCTCCAATATTGCTCAATAAAATACTGGCTTGGTTTAATTCATTGGAAGAAGTATAACGCAGGGCAATGTCCATGGCCAATGCATTGGATTTGTATACTCCATAATTGGATTGAACCCATTTAATACTTGTGCCTAATTGTACATTTTTAATGTAATGAGTAGCCAATGAAATTTGAGCAGCATAATCATTGGGTCTAAAATTGCCTAACTCATTACCTGCAGCATCTGTCATTTTAATGGTGCCATAATCCATGTAATGGACACCCCAGCCTATCACCCAATTTTTTTTCGCCCATAATTTGGCGCCACTGAAATCATATTGTTGAATATTGGCGTAATAGGGTCGAATGCTTAAATGAATATCGCCATCCATTTTGTCTGACAATAAAGAAGGATTAAACATGGCCAAACCAAGATCGTTGCCCATGGAACTAATGTTCATGCCGCCTAAGGCTGATGCTTTGGCACTGTAGGGAAGTGTAAGAAAATTATAAGTAGCATTGCCCCCTGTATTTTGAGCCAATGAGCTGAAGGAAGAAAACAATACCCCAATGATGAACAACCCTATCTTTTGCTTGGAATATCTTTTCATAAAACAAAGCTAGGGATTTAGCCCACTAAAGCCAAATCAAGCACTTGTTGCATGGTTTTGACATAATGAAAATTGAGCCCTTTGATAAAATTATGGTCTATTTCGTTGATGTCTTTTTCGTTTTGCCAGCAAAGAATAATCTCTTTCATGCCCGATCTTTTTGCAGCCAATATTTTTTCTTTGATACCGCCCACAGGAAGTACTTGACCACGCAAAGTAATCTCCCCGGTCATGGCTAAATAAGGTTTTACTTTTCTTCCTGTAAAAGCAGAAGTAAGCGCTGTTAGCATAGTAATACCCGCACTAGGACCATCTTTGGGTACGGCCCCTTCTGGTACATGTATGTGCACCGATTTAGTAGTAAATAAATTGGGATCTACTCCTATTTTTTTGGCATTGCTTTGCAAATAAGTAAAAGCAGTATCCGCACTTTCTTTCATTACATTGCCTAGGTTACCTGTTAATTTCATACCACCTTTGCCATCGGCCAACAAAACTTCAATAAATAAAATATCACCACCTACATAAGTCCAAGCCAAACCAACGGCTACCCCAGGCATGTTGACGGTTTTATAAATTTCATTGCTGTACCTTGCTTGACCTAAAATTTTATGCAAATCGGTTTTAGTCACCGTTGGCTTTACTTTATTTTTATAGGCCAACTCCTTGGCTTGATAACGCATGATGGAGGCTAATTGACGATCCAATTCACGCACCCCACTTTCTCTGGTATAATCTTCAATTACTTTTTCTAGTACATTGTCCAACACTTTAAAATTTATTTTTTCTAAACCATGTGCGGACCTTTGTTTGGGTAGTAAATGTCTTTTAGCTATTTCTACTTTTTCTTCTACTGCATATCCACTTAAATCTATAATTTCTAAACGGTCTCTTAGTGCAGGTTGAATACGACTGATGTCATTGGCTGTGGCAATGAATAAGGTTTTACTTAAATCATATTCTGATTCTAAATAATTATCGTAAAAACTATGGTTTTGTTCTGGATCCAATACTTCCAACAAAGCAGAAGAAGGATCCCCTCTGTGGTCGCTGCCAATTTTATCAATTTCATCCAATATCATCACTGGATTGGAGGTTTTAATTTTTCTAAGGCTTTGAATGATTCTTCCAGGCATGGCCCCAATATAGGTTTTACGGTGCCCTCTAATTTCACTTTCGTCATGTAAGCCACCTAGACTAACGCGAATGTATTTTCGACCAATGGCATGTGCAATAGATTTTCCTAAAGATGTTTTACCAATGCCTGGAGGGCCTAAAAAACATAAAATTGGACTTTTCATGTCCCCTTTTATTTTAAGCACGGCTAAATACTCCAATATTCTGTTTTTGATTTTACCCATGCCGTAATGATCCGCGTCTAAAACTTTCTTGGCATTTTTTAAATCATAATTGTCGGCTGTATATTCTTCCCAAGGTAGATCTAACAATAAATCCAAATGATTGTACACCACAGAATAATCTGGGGTGCTTGGATGCATCCTTTCTAATTTCTCCAACCCATTTTGAAATAATTTTTTGGCAGCCTCTGGCCATTTCTTACCATCGGCTTTCTTTTTCATTTCGGCTACTTCGCGTTCATTGGGATCTCCTCCCAATTCATCCTTAATACTTTTTAATTGTTGTTGTAAAAAATAATCGCGTTGTTGTTTGTCAATTTCGGTGCGCGTTTTATTGGCCACCTTATTTTTTAATTCTACAAATTGTAATTCTTGTTGTAGAAATTGAATTAATTTTTCGGCCCTTAATTTTAAACTATTTTCTTCGAGCAAACCTTGCTTTTCATTAATTTCTGCATTCAAGTTGCTGCTTACAAAATTGATTAAGAAAACAGGGTTCTCAATGTTCTTTAAAATCATTGCAGCCTCGGAGGGGAAATTGGGCGACAACTGGATAATCTGTGTAGCTAATTCCTTGATATTAGCTAAATAGGCTTGAAAATTTTGATCTTCCTTACCTAATTTTTCTTCGACTAATATTTTGATGCTGGCTTTGAAGAAAGGATCCTCTTCTTTCATGGCCAATAGTTCAAAACGCTTTTTCCCTTGAATGATAATAGTGGTGCCACCGTCTTGCATTTTTATCATCTTAATGATTTTTGCAACGGTGCCAATGGCACATAAATCGGCCGGGGTCGGATCTTCAATATTGCCATCTTTTTGAGAAAGCACCCCAATTAATTTATCCTTGGCATAAGCCGCTTTCACTGCCTGAATGCTTTTGTCTCTGCCCACTGTAATTGGGATCACCACCCCTGGAAATAATACGGTATTGCGCAAAGGCAGAATGGGCAATAGATCTTCTATGACCATTTCGGGCTCATTCTCCTCGTCTTGTTCATTAAAAGAAAATAAAGGTATAAACTCGTTTTCTTCCTCCCCCTTAAATAAAAATGTCTTATCCACTGTAGGTATTTTAAATATAGTCAAAATGGCATGGTAACCCAAGGCCTAATAGCTTGCAACCCAAGCTACTCCATTAAGGCAATATTGATGCCAAAAAAAAACCTCCCCGAACAAACGAGGAGGAATTTCTTGCAAAAAGTTATATTTCTATAACTTCTTAAATTACTTTGCTTTAGCAGCAGTATCAACTGTTGCAGCAGCAGCAGTGTCAACCATTGCAGCAGCAGCTGTATCAACAGTTGCAGCAGCAGTATCAGTTTTTGCTTCAGTTGAAGCACCACCACACGCAGCTAATGCAGCGATAGCGAAAATTGCGAATACTTTTTTCATTTTGTTTTGTTTAAAGTTTGATATCAAATAACGTGGGCGAAGATATTCCATATCGATAAATATGCCAAATTTTAACAATATTTTTTTTACCGCCCCTAAAACACCGACTTTGTTCTATTTTTTCCTAAAATAGATCCGAATAGGCACCCCAGTGAACTTGAAATTAGCCCTAAGTTGATTTTCGAGGTAATTACGGTAAGGAACCTTAATATCGTCTGGGAAATTGGTAAAAAATGCGAAGCTAGGAACCCTGGTAGGCAACTGGGATACGTATTTAATCTTAATCACATGCCCTCTCACCACCGGTGCCTGGTATTTCATAATGGACTTCAACATGATGTCATTTAATTTTGAAGTAGCCACTTTACGGTGCTTATTTTCATATACTTCCAACGCTAGTTCAATGGCTTTAAAAATACGGGTCTTTTCTACTGCAGATATGAATAAAACAGGTACATCGGTAAAAGGTGCCAGTTTGTCCTTGACCACTTTCTCGTAATCACGCGCCGTATTGGTTTCCTTGTCTATTAAATCCCATTTATTAATCAATACAATAATGCCTTTGCCCTTTTTAGAAGCAAGGCTAAAAATACTTAAATCTTGGGCCGTAACTCCTTTGGTCGCATCTATAACCAATAAACAAACATCTGCCTCATCCATGGCCTTAATAGCTCTAATAATAGAGTAGAATTCTAGATCGTCTTTTTCCTTATTCTTACGTCTAATTCCTGCTGTATCAATTAGAATAAACTCCTTTTGGAACATGGTATAATGCGTATGAATCGTATCACGAGTAGTACCTGCAATATCACTCACAATGGTTCTATCCTGACCAATCATGGCATTCAATAAACTAGACTTTCCTACATTAGGTTGCCCCATAATGGCAATTTTAGGAACCTCCAATACTACTTCCTCGCCTTCAGGTAATTCTTCATCATCATTGCTTACTTCTTTTATCTTAATATCGTTAGTTACAGCATCTAAAAGCTCACCAGTTCCACTTCCTGAGATAGAACTAACAAAGAAATTATGCTCAAAGCCCATTCCATAAAACTCGGTACCTTCTAAAGCACGGGTTGAATTATCTACCTTATTCACACAAACATAAACTGGTTTGGTACTTCTTCTCAACATATCGGCCATTGAAGCATCTAAATCGGTTAAACCCACGGCTGCATCTACCATAAATATGATCGAATTGGCTTCTTCAATAGCAATTTTAACCTGCTTGCGAATCTCGGTTTCAAACATATCACGAGAATCTGGCACAAAACCTCCAGTGTCGATGACATTAAAGGTTTTTCCCGCCCATTCTGTAATACCGTATTGACGGTCTCTGGTAACACCGCTGATATCGTCCACGATGGCTTTACGCTCCTCTAAGAAACGATTAAACAAAGTGCTTTTTCCTACGTTTGGCCTTCCAACAATTGCCACTGTATAGCTCATAATAATGTATATTTTATATTCAATTATACTATTTTAATTCATTCATTATCAATATATTAATTCAATAATAATATTTGAATTACTTAGTATCCAAATTCTTTTAATTTAGACTCATTGTCTCTCCACTTAGGCTTCACCTTTACAAACAATTCCAAGTACACTTTGGAGCCTATAAAATCTTCTATATCCTTCCTAGCCAATGTGCCAATTTCCTTAATCATCTTTCCCTTCTCTCCAATTATAATAGCTTTTTGGGTTTCTCTATTGACTATAATATCCGCCTGTATCTTAATTAATAAAGGCTGTTGCTTAAATGAGTTCACCAGCACTGCTGTATGATAAGGGATCTCCTCCCCAAATAACTGGTAAATCTTTTCACGTACTAGCTCACTAACAAAGAACTTGGTAGGCAAATCACTTAAATCGTCCTCGCTATAGAAAGGAACTCCTTCAGGAATCATTTCAATAACAAGTTTCAATAACCTGTCTATATCACTCTTATTCAATGCACTAACTGAAATAGTTTTAGTACAGTATGACTTCTCTTTAAAAAAGGCTACGGCCTCTTTTACCTGGGTACCCACTGCTAAATCGGACTTATTTAAGACCACTACACAGGGTACTTTTAGCTTTAAAGAAGCAAATAATTCATCTAGTTCCTTGATATCGTCACGCATATCCACCATCAATAAAGCCACATCGGCATCTTCCAAGGCGCTTTTAACCGCCCCCATCATTTTCTCGTGCAGCTTGTATTTAGGGTCGATAATACCGGGTGTATCTGAAAAGATGATCTGGTACTCGTTTTCCTTGTTTAAAAAGGCCTTAATTCGGTGGCGGGTAGTTTGTACCTTGGAGGATACAATGGCCATTTTCTCGCCCATAATGGCGTTCAGTAAAGTGCTTTTACCGGCATTTGGCCTTCCAAATATGTTTACAAAACCCGCTTTCATGCTATATTGTTGATTTACCCTTTAATTTTCCGCTTTACTATGCAAACTTACTACAAAAAAAATCCGCTCTCGATAGGAATCGGGAGCGGGATGATGTTGCGAGGGAAGGGATCGAACCTCCGACCTTCGGGTTATGAGCCCGACGAGCTACCGCTGCTCTACCT
>Ga0214919_10002047_pt1 | contig 32167 bp, 40 predicted proteins | sample LL1503_MetaG_FD_177994 | JGI IMG/M metagenome (GOLD analysis project Ga0214919, IMG submission 177994) | Freshwater microbial communities from Lake Lanier, Atlanta, Georgia, United States - LL-1503 | ecosystem: Environmental > Aquatic > Freshwater > Lake | place: USA: Georgia | collected... | reverse complement strand
AAATGCCAGATAATCCAGATTATAGTGGATATGACAAACCAACATTCCAACGTAAAGGTATTACACCAGGACAACCAAACAAAACATTACCAGGTATGGCTGATAAGAAAAAACCAGGGTGGACCGGATATAATACAGATGAACCTGCATACAAACGACAAGCAGATTACAATCAAGAAAGAGAACAAATGAAGAAATTAGCAGGCTTAAAATAAGATATAATATCACAAGACTAAGGCACTTTTATAGTGCCTTTTCTTTTGCCTGATAAGTAGATACATGCATGTATTAATCTGTAACCTTCCGAAAATGGAACCATATTATTTTCCAGCAGCCCCAGCCATACTCAAAGGCGGCTGTAACTATCTAGGTTTACAATCAAAAGTAATAGATTTTAACTTACGCTATGTAGAATATTGTAAAAAAATTGGTCTAAATTGGCGCACAGCAACAACAAATATAACAACGGATATTGAAGATCTTTTTAAAGATGAAATAAAAACATGGGCAAAAACTATTTATTTGCATGACCCAAAAGTTTTAGGTATTAGTATTTTTAGTTATTACGGACATTTCTTTACTAAAGAATTATTAAAATCTCTTAAAGACTTTAATTTTAGTGGGACAATCATATTGGGCGGTAGTGGCATATCAGACGCTATGAATGAACGTCCTGTATTTGGTGAAGAAATGATCGAATCTCAGCTGGCTAATCAGATATTATCTGGAGATGGTGAGGCCAGCTGGATTCAGTTCTTATCAAAAACGTTTAATGTCTCATTGACAGAATCAATTGAGTACACTCTTAATACTCCGTATAGTCCAGATTATACCGATTATGAAATAGAAAATTATGATTATTGGAAAGTAGAAGCTGTTAATAATTATAATAAAGTAAGTATACCAATTACTGGTAGTAGAGGATGTGTGAGAAAGTGTACATTTTGTGAAATACACAAACATTGGAAATTCGATCAACGCTCGGCTAGTCATATCCTAGATGAAATAAAAAATTTAATCGATTTAATCAATGATCCACATATTCATTTTACAGATAGTTTAGTGAATGGTAATCTGACGGAGTTTGTACAAATAGTTACCGGACTATCGGAATTAAAAGAGCAAGGGAAAAAGTTTTCCTGGGGCGGACAATTTATTATTAGAAGTTCTAAACAGTTCCCAGAAAAAATTTGGAAAATGATAGGCAACAGTAATTGTCAAAATTTGGAAATAGGAGTAGAGACTGGGAGCGACGTACTTCGATACGAAATGCAGAAAAATTTCTCTAATTCAGATTTAGATTACAGTTTAGAAATGATGGAAAAGTATAACATAACATGCATATTTTTGTTATTCATAGGGTACCCAACTGAGACGTTAGAACAATTTGAAGAAACTAAGAAAATGTTTGAAAAATATCAAAAATACTCTGATAATGTAATTACTGCTGTAGAATTAAATTACAGTATGGCCGTAGAAAAAAACACACCGTTGTTTGATGATCTTAAAGACTCATTAGAGATTAAAACCAGCTGGGATCCTGTTTTATGGTATTGTCGCAAGAATCCAACATTGACTTTTAAAGAAAGAGTTAGGAGAAGATTAGTATTACAAGAACACATAGAAAAATTAGGGTTTATGCCTAGCTTTAATAAAGAAGTAGAAATGGTTGAAATGATTAAAAATTATGAGGTCTATAAAAGTGCAATTAACGTTATTGATAGAAATTAAAAAATACAAGGATATTGCTCCACAAGTTAGCCTATTAAAAAATAATCTAATACAGTTGACATCTATACCAGTCAATCAAAACAAAATTACTCTTGAGGTCGATGATACTGATATAGTTTCTATAATAATGCAAGGAAAAAATCAAAATGACACTGAGATCATTGATGGTAAAATTATTAGCGATAAAGCAGTTATATTGAATAATATTTATTTAGAAGGATTAGAATATAAAGAATTAAAAAAATGTATTAGTTATTTTGATGATAGCAATAATCTATTAGGGTATGATACTTATATGTATAAAAATGGTAGAATTGACATATCAATTAACAAGCTAATACATCAATTCCCTTCTAATATTGGCGATTTAACCAAAAAAATAACCCTTGCTCAATTGATTTTAGAAGTATTAGAAAATCCTTAATAATATAATTTTGCCAAAATAGATAAAATTTATCTTTTTTCACTTGTGGAATAAATAATAATAGCGTATTATATATAAATGCATAGTACGTTTAGGCATATTAAAGACCAACTTAAAACACAAGGAGTAATAACATGGCAACATCATTAGCAGAAATCCGTGCAAAGTTACAAGCATCAGAAAACCGTGGCACAGGCGGTAATTCACAAAGTGGTGGCGACAACGCTATCTACGCACACTGGAACATCCAAGAAGGCACAAACGCTCGTATTAGATTCCTTCCAGACGCAGACACAAAAAACACATTCTTTTGGGCAGAACGAGCAATGATCAATTTACCGTTTGCTGGCGTTAAAGGCCAAGCTGATAGTAAACCAGTCACTGTACAAGTACCATGCGTTGAGATGTGGGGCGAAGCATGTCCAATATTAGCAGAAGTACGTACTTGGTTTAAAGACACTAGTTTAGAAGAAATGGGTCGTAAGTATTGGAAGAAAAGATCATACTTGTTCCAAGGTTTCGTGCGTGAGAATCCTATCACAGACGATAAGACACCAGAAAATCCAATTCGTAGATTTATCATTAGTCCACAGATTTTTAACTTGATCAAGTCAGCATTACTTGATCCAGAGTTAGAAAACTTACCAACAGACTACCAAGGTGGTTTAGACTTTACAGTTACTAAAACATCAAAAGGTGGTTATGCTGATTATTCGACTAGTAAATGGTCACGCAAAGAATCTGCACTTACAGCAGAAGAAGCTGCGGCAATTGAAACTCATGGCTTATACAATTTGAAAGATTTCTTACCTAAGAAACCAAGCGAAGTTGAACTTAAAGTCATGAAAGAAATGTTTGAAGCGTCAGTAGATGGTCAAGCATATGATGCAGAACGTTGGGGTAATTATTACAAACCAAGAGGTGTAACAATCGTTACAGCTGAATCAGCTACACCTGTAGCACAAACAGCAACACCAGCAGTGGCAGATGAAGAATTTGAATCCGCTCCAGCTGTGGTCGCTCCAGTGGTCGCAGAGGCTGCACCAGCGTCTCCTACAGCGCCAGTTGCGACACCTCCAGCAGGTGGAACAGCACGTGCTGAAGACATCTTAGCGATGATTCGTAATAGACAAAAAACTTCTTAATAAGTAAAGGTAACGGGTAGAGCTTAGGTTCTACCCAGTTATTTCAACGAGGACACATTATGGCAAAACCATTCGATATATCAAAATTTAGAAAGTCAATCACCAAGTCAATCGACGGTTTAGGTATTGGCTTTAACGATCCTACAGATTGGATCAGCACCGGCAACTACACATTAAACTACTTACTATCTGGCAACTTTGAAAGAGGTATTCCGATGGGTAAAGTAACTGTGTTTGCTGGAGAATCAGGCGCAGGTAAATCGTTTATCTGTTCAGGCAACATTGTGCGTCACGCACAAGAGCAAGGCATTTACGTTATCTTGATTGATACAGAAAACGCACTAGATGAAGCATGGCTACACGCATTGGGTGTAGATACCAGTGAAGAAAAACTTCTTAAACTTAACATGGCTATGATTGATGATGTGGCCAAAGTTATCAGTGACTTTGTTAAAGAGTATCGCACACTACCAGAAGAAGACCGTCCCAAAGTATTGTTTGTTCTAGATTCATTAGGTATGATGTTAACTCCGACAGACGTTAACCAGTTTGAAGCAGGTGAGATGAAAGGTGATATGGGTCGTAAACCTAAAGCACTTACAGCACTTGTACGTAACTGCGTGAACATGTTTGGTACATTGAACCTTGGATTAGTTTGTACGAATCACACATACGCTAGTCAAGACATGTTTGACCCAGATGATAAGATTTCGGGTGGTCAAGGATTTATCTATGCTTCAAGTATCGTTGTTGCGATGCGTAAACTTAAACTTAAAACAGATGCTGATGGTAATAAGACTACAACTGTAAATGGTATCCGTGCAGCTTGTAAGATCATGAAGACTAGATATGCTAAACCGTTTGAGTCAGTACAAGTTGAGATTCCATATGAAACAGGTATGAGTCCATACAGCGGATTAACAGACATGTTAGAAGCTAAAAACTTGCTTAAGAAAGAAGGTAACAGTTTAGTTTACACTTTTGCTGATAAAACGACTATCAAACAATTCCGCAAAGCATGGGAACGCAACGAAGATGGTTGTTTAGATAAAGTAATGAAAGAACTTAGTTCTAATGTTAATCTGCTAAGTACTGAATCAAAAGTAGTTGAAGAAACAGAAGAGGAGACAGCAGAATGAGCATTGAATTAGATATCGCCAGTGAAGTTTGGCTTACTTGTAAAGAGTATATCAATCCTAAAGATCGTCAAGCCGCCGCAGATCACGTGATTAGTGTTGCGGCTGATCACAATATCACTGAAAGTGAACTTAAAACATTTGGCGGCACCGATGCTTATCTAGGTCGTGCTGTTAAAGAATATCTTGGCGATGAAGAAGATGAAGCGATCGCTGACGAAGAAGATGACGGTGATGACTACTAATGTGGTATAGTCGTGTAGTTGCAAGTTTAGGCAGTATTCCAGACTTTATAGATCACTATGAAAAAGAACTGGATGATGCCAAAACAGAAGTTGGGGTCTATGGCAACATAGAAAAGAATCTTGCTGGCCTGCCTGGTATCACTGAAAGACGCTTTAATCAACTACAAGAGATTGAAGCGGTTCTCAACTATCTAAATATTCAACTACGCAAGATACGTACTAAACACTTTAAGAAATACTTAGAAAACTATCAACGTGCATTAACAAGTCGTGACGTAGAAAAATATGTTGATGGCGAGGATGAAGTCATTGACTTTGAAACAATCATCAACGAAGTAGCACTATTGCGTAATCGTTGGCTGGGTATCATGAAAGGGTTAGAAAGCAAGAATTTCATGCTAGGACACGTGACACGCTTAAGAACAGCAGGTATGGAGGACGCATCAATTGGCTAATCATAATCAAAAAACATTAGATCTCATTAACGGATACGACACTTTCTTAGAAAGTCTACGCACCATCTGTGACATGGGCTGTGGCACTGGCAGTGATATCACATGGTGGGCAATGTTAGAAAGCAAGGATGATCCACCAGAGCCGTATAATTATAATTGTTTTGCTGTTGATCAAGATCCGAGCAAATTAAGTCAAGTTCCTGATCTTGCTAATATTAATAAAATCAATAGAGATTTTACTGAAAAACAAATATTACCAGTTAGTATTGATCTCATGTGGAGTCATGATAGCCTACAATATAGCCATAATCCATTGGAAACACTACGTTTTTGGAATGAGCAAATGACAGTTAACGGCATGTTAGTTTTACATGTGCCACAAAGTAATGGTGTAGAAAATAATAGATATTATAGTAGAACTTATAATAATTGCTATCATAATTACACCCCTACTAGTTTAATGTATATGTTGGCAGTCAATGGATTTGATTGTCGAGATGCTTATCTATTAAAACGGTTCAATGATCCCTGGATACAAATGGCTGTATATAAGAGTGATGTAGAACCGATGGATCCTAAAAATACCTCTTGGTTTGATTTAGCTGATAAGAATTTATTACATCCGAGTGTAGTACAAAGTATTACTAAAAATGGGTACCTAAAACAAGAAGAAGTTATCATGCCGTGGTTAGATAAAGAAAACTATTACATCGATTGGATCCCTCAACAAACGGTAATCCCAGAAGAAGCGGGTGAGCCCACAGTTGACGGTATTTTTAATAAAAATGTTGATGCTACAGAATCTAAACTTAAACAAGCAGGTACAAAAATCAAAGGAACGTCTTTGCTTAAACCTGTTGGTATAACACGACCACCCAAAGAAAGATTTGTAAAGTGATTAATCGTGTAGTATTATGCACAGGCGGATTTGATCCACTACATAGCGGGCATATAGAATACCTAAAGGCCGCCAAAGCATTGGGTAATGTCCTAATAGTAGGGGTCAACAGTGACGCTTGGCTAACACGTAAAAAAGGTCGTGCATTTATGTCTGGAACAGAACGTATTGCTATCATCGAAAATCTCAAGTTTATCGATGGAGTCATCTTGTTCAACGACGATGATAATACTGCCTTAGAAGCAATACGCAATGTTAAAAATTTATACCCCAACAGTCAGATCATATTTGCTAACGGCGGAGATCGTAACCAAGAAAACATTCCCGAAATGGTAGTTAACGATGTAGAGTTTGTGTTTGGCGTCGGTGGCGAAGATAAGAAGAATAGCAGTAGTTGGATCCTACAAGAATGGAAAGCTCCTAAAACAATCCGTCCCTGGGGATACTATCGGGTCCTACATGAAGTACAAGGGACTAAAGTAAAAGAACTTACTGTAGAACCAAAACATAGTTTAACCATGCAACGTCATTTTGATCGTGCAGAATATTGGCATGTCTCAGAGGGCCGCTGTGTAGTAGCATCTGAAACAGATAATAACAAAGGCTTCCAAGAACTCAGCACACACAATGGATTTATTATCCCAGCAGAAACCTGGCACAAACTAAGTAATCCATATGATGTCCCATGTAAAATAGTAGAAATCCAGTACGGAATTACCTGTAACGAAGATGATATAGAACGTAGATAAATACTAGATAATGAAGATATCTGAACTCACTCTAGTAGAAGCTAAAGGATTTTTTGGTCGTAGACCAGGAGATCCATATGTCCACACCGATGGTATTACTGCTGAATTCAAGCAGGTAACACCTTTCCCAGCACCTAAACAAGGTGTTTATTCTAGTGCAGAAGAACGTGATCAGTATATCGCTAATCTAGAAAAGAAAGTGCTTAAAGACAAAATCCTATGGGTCAACAATCCAGGTAATAACAAAGCATTTGCAGTAGCACAACTACAGACCAGTGACGGTGATGCTGTATATTGGGGTCGTTATATCAACACCACTCAAGGTGTACTAACAGGTAAATGGGCCAACAATGAAATACCTGCGGGTTGGAAACTAAACACAGCAACATCACAAAAACTAGCCACGGGCTATGACCCACAAACCCTAGTTGGCGTAGGTACAAGTTTTCCCAATGTTGATCAAGCCTTACTTACTATTAAAACTAAATTAAAAAACGTTGAGCATGAAAAACAACTATCAGAAGCACTGGCCGCAGTACGTCAAGGGCAGTTACCAGTATTTAAAGGTATGGCTAGCCAGATGCCAGCACTACGTGATTACTTTGGTGAGATCTTAACCCCTGTGGCTCTAGCCAGCGGTGTCATTGGCGGAGATGCTGATCTAGCTCGTAAAGATGTTCTAGGATCTCCATACGCAAAATGTAAAGTGCGTTGGCCAATGAGTAAGACACATAACTTGGTTGACAGCGTATTCCAATCAGCTAAAGGTATAGATCTCGGCATCAGCAGTAAAGGTGGTAACGGTGCCAAGGCCAGTGCTAAGAATATCCACGACGCTATTGAAAAAGCAAGAACTAATAATCCACAGTTAATTAAAACCTATAAGAAAGTAGTTAACGCTATCAACATTATCAATACGTTAACAGCCTTAGATGCACCACTTGAACTAGGCGTGGCATTTGGTATCATTGATGCTCGAGTCGGGCAGGATTGTCGTAATATGATTAACACTGGGGTTAATAAACTACCTGCCAAGTATGCTAAATTGTGTAGTAATTTTTCTCCAGAATTAACTAATAAAAACTATAACGCTGGCTTGCATCTATTAAGCAGTATAGCCAAACATGTAGCTAATAGATTAAATGCTATACCAACTATGAGCGAAGGAATAAAGGCGTTCATGAATCAATCTAGTATCGTTCAAATATATCTTGATATGAAAGTACAAGGTCAAGACGCAGTAGTCACAGGATTCCGTTCAGTTTATCCTCCAAACTTTGAAGGCACAATGTTTATTGATGCTGGTAAGAGTTATTACGCAACAATGAAGCCTAGCAAATTTGCCTTTGGCTTTAAATAATCGTTGACTTTAATCCAAAAGTAGTATATAATAGTTATTAAATAGTAGCATGCCGGCTTGCGCAGAGTGGGATTGCACCTGACTTGTAATCAGGCTTCGTAAGATAGAGAGTGTTCGATTCACTCAGCCGGCACCAGATATAAAGTATATAAAGATATATATTAAGTGCATAAAACCCCTTAATGTATATAATTGTATATATTAGCCTCTGTGGTGGAATTGGTATACACGCTGGTCTTAGAAGCCAGTGCCGAAAGGCTTGAGAGTTCGAGTCTCTCCGGGGGCACCAAATTATTAGTATAGGGTTCTCAGCCAATCAATATTATGATATATGCGGACTAATTCTAGATAGCTAGCTTCCGACGGGTCATATGCTACGGTTGCGCAACTGTAGCGCGAGAACTCTATACTAATAACTGGAAACGTGGCCGAGTGGTCGAAGGCACTTCACTGCTAACGAAGCAAACCGAAAGGTTTCGAGAGTTCGAATCTCTCCGTTTCCGCCATTTGTAACACCCAATGGGCAGTTGATGGAGATAGTAGAAATACTATGGTACAATACCTATTGGTAGAACATGTCCTACCCCTTGGGCTCCCCGGCATGTTCGCCCAGTTTTAATGTGCGCCTTTAGCTTAATGGTAAAGCGTCCGACTCATAATCGGAGGAGTGATAGTTCAATTCTATCAAGGCGCACCAGGTACGGTGTAGTGTTAATGGTAGCACACGGGTTTCCAAAACCCTTGGTCGCGGTTCGAGTCCGTGCATCGTAGCCAGAATAGTCCGGTGTTAGTTTAATGGACAAAACAGGGGATTTCTACTCCCTAGATAGAGGTTCGATTCCTTTACGCCGGACCAGTAACGATTGATAACAATAGGAATAACACATGTCAAAAGACACTAAACAACAAGAATTAGACGAACTAAATGCTATAGATATTGCTATGAAAAAGTTTTTAGCAGATGGTGGAGTTATACAACAAATTGCCAGGGGAGTTAGTGGAGCAGAAGAAGGAGTCCCCCAGGCGGCTTGGGGAAGACCCAAGAAAAAAGAAAAATAATACATCAACGCTCCCATCGTCTAGAGGCCTAGGACACCCGCCTTTCACGCAGGTAACACGAGTTCGAATCTCGTTGGGAGTACCATTTAACAAATATGAATATAGCATTAGTATCCTTAGGAAACATTGATTTAACATCAATTAAAATTGATATTGCTCCAGTGTTAATTTTAACATCTGATAAACCAACTTATGCATTAAGACTAGCAGATGTAGCACTACAGATAGATGAAAAAATATATTTTGAAAATATCAATATTGATTTAGTTTGTGTGATAAATCAACCCAATTTAAATTTACAACATATTAAAAATAATTTCGTCAATGATTATTCTGACAGATTTTATTTTAATACGAAAGATTTATATACTAGCTCATTTTATTGTAAACCACATATTTTTTCTTTACTAAGCAATTTATATAAGAATGATTTCAATAAATTAAAATATCAAAATCTTCAAGAAGACAGCGTAGAATTATTAATAACAAAGCTATTGCATTTAATTTATAGGGCAGGAATTGATGTCAAATTCTCATAAAATTAATAAATTAGCAGTTTTGCTTTGCGGTGATTTTCGGGCCTGGCCCAGGGCCTCAGAGTATATTTTTAAATATGCAGATCAGCTGTCAGCTGATGTTGACTATTATTTTTCTACCTGGACTGAAACAAGTGATTATTGGTATACTGATATAAACGAATTGAAGACAAAAAGACCAGTAACAGATGATGATGTAACCAAAGAATTTATAAAATATAATAAAAATTTAATTAACTATCGATTAGCTACGAATAGGTTAGACCAGCATACAAGTACGTTTTATTATCAGAGTTATCTGGCTAAAATGGCAAACATCATGAAACGTCGATATGAACTAGATAATAGTTTTATTTACGATCAAGTAGTTGAAATACGTCCTGATTTATACATTGATGCAGGACCGTGTGTTATTGATAATTTAAATGATTTTGAGTGCCTATTATATATCGAAAATCCAGGTGACGTAACTGTTCCGGGTGCGACTGATTTACACTATAGATCAAACTCATTTGGTAATGATCTAATGGCTAATAGATTTTATCATCAAAAATCTTTTGCATTAAACTATGTAAAAAATTTTACACTGTACGACAATATTATTAATAATCACCAGATACTAGCAGATTACATGTATCAAAAACGATTGAAATCAATTGAAGGGAATTATCCATATAAACAGGTCGTTATAAGAACAAATTTTCCCGTTGGAGATTTAGATAAAGCTGATTATAACGAGCTGTTAAAATTAGAAAAAGAGTATAAAATTTATAATAGAACATAATCTAATTATTTTGATGGGGCCTTGCAAAAAGTTAAATAGTAGTATATAATTATCTACATAAGAGGCCGCTATGACTGTAGAATTCCTAAGAATTGAAAATTGCCACGTGGTACATAAACCATGGGGTACAGAAACTTGGTTAATGCCAGGAAATGATGTTTATCCATTTGCACTCAAAGAATTGATACTAAAAGCAGGGTTTGTAACAAGTCTGCAAGTACATCAATTCAAATCAGAAAGTATCCATTTACACATTGGGCATGGTGCACTAGCATATCACCCACAACCGTTTGACTGTGAACGTTTCTTAGCAGGTGGGTATTCAGCTGAAGAAATAGCACAAATCAAAAGTGAATTAATTGTAGAAGAACTAGCACCCGGTGCTGTATTCCATACTCCACCCCGCACTATCCACCGCATGATTGCACATGATGATCTACATTATACAGAAGCTAGTACTACTCAATTAGATGACGTTATACGTCTTGAAGACTCTGCAAACAGAGGACATGGAAGAATCGATGCCGAACACCAACAATAAACTCACAGTATTAATACTAGCCGCGGGCTATGGACGCAGGATGGGCCCATTCAGTCGTATGGTACCTAAAGCACTTATACCCTATGATAATAAACCATTGATCAGTCACATCATGGAAAAGTTTGATGTAGGCACACGTTTCGTTGTTGCCTGTGGTCACATGGGGCAGTATATCAAAGATTACGTAGGTGTAGTCCACAGTGATAAAGATGTGGTATTCGTAGATATCCCTAACTATGCAGAAGGTGACACCGGGCCAGCAACCAGCATACAAGCCTGTGCAAAATATCTACATGGTGGATTCATGTGGCTGGCCTGTGATACATTGTTTGACTTTGAATATCGCGACAAATTAGATCACGATTGGATTGGAGTACATCCAGTTGACAGTGCGATCGCACAAGACTACTGTTGGATTGAACGCGAAGCTGATAAGATTATCAGCGTAAAGAATAAACTGCCTAGCAAGACCGCAGTTGATGCATTCATTGGGTTGATGTATGCTAAAGATGACAACTACCTAAACAATCTAATCAATCGTAAAGCCAAAGAAACTCCAGAAGGATTTGATGGACTTAAATTGAAAGCACATACAGTGCGTGGGTGGAAAGACTTTGGTACTTATGAAAAATGGGAAGAACTAAGCAGTGAATTCACTGATGTGAGTTTTCCTAAACCAGATGAATTATTCTACAACGATAATAAAAAGATCGTCAAGTTCTGGACTAACCCCAAGCAAGCAGAAATGCGTGTCAAGCGTGCGAATTGTAATCCAGAAGCTATGCCTAGTAATGTTGAACAATCAGGTAACTTCTTAATACACGACTTTGCCAAGGGTGACATCGTTTATAATCAATATTCACCAGAGGTATTTGAAAGTATGCTGGCCTGGTGCGAAACAACATTATGGAAACCTGCACCGGCTGAGAACGATGCTGACATCGATCATCTAACTATCTGTAATAAATTCTATCATGATAAAACCATGGAACGTGTTGAAATGTTCCGTGCCAAGTATGCCAATTGGAGTGAGCCATGTGTGGTTAATGGCATCGAAGTAGATACCATAGATACATACCTAAGTAAAATTGACTTTACTTGGTTAACTACAGAAACATCATGGAAGTTTATCCACGGTGATCTACACTTTGATAATACGATTTATCAACATGGTCAATATCTAGGTCCGTTGACCAACTATGAAGAACACAAAAAACATTTTGCAGAGCAATTTACTGCTATCGATTGGCGCACTGACTTTGGTGGCGCATTATATGGTGACCAATACTACGATCTAGCAAAGATGCTTGGCGGCTTACATCTGAGTTATAAAGACATCAAACACGAACGTTATAGCTATACAGAACGCAACGATTATGCTACAATAGAAGTTCCTAGCGTAAAAGATGTTCAGGTATATGAAGATATCTTACAGCGTTGGGTAGTTAAACAAGGATTAGATTGGAAGAAGGTCAAGACACTGGTACCAATCATCTATTTGAATATGAGTCCTTTACACGAAGCACCATTTGACAAGTTCTTGATCGCACTTGCTCAACTACACTTTAGCAAGGTGCTTGGATAATGTATAAACGTTTTATCATGGATGTAGATGGCGTGCTAAATGATGGCATGCTCTATTGGTATGCTGGTGGTAAACCATTTAAAGCGTTTGGTAACTATGATCATGATGGACTTAAATTATTACGTAAACATCTAGAAATAGAATTTGTATCAGCCGACGAAATAGGCTGGCCTATTACAGAAAGTCGTATCATTGAGCATATGAAGTTTCCTTGCACTATGGTTAAAGAAAAAGATCGATTAGATTTCGTATTAAATAAAGGCAATCCTGAAGAAACAATCTTCATGGGTGATGGCCCATATGATGCTAAGATTTTCCCTCATGTAGGATTAAGCATTGCTCCAGCACAAGCATGGAGAACAGCAATTAGTAATGCAACGTATGTAACACCACGTGAAGGTGGCAAAGGCGCAGTCATGGATGCCTGCGTATATATTATGGATAAGATGGGGATTGAACATGAATTTTAGATTAGGTTTTGGCCCAATGAGCCGTGAAGTTATTGAGATATTATGTAATTACAGTCACAATAATAAAAAACCATTGATGATTATTGCTAGTCGCAATCAAATTGACGCAGACAGTGGTTACGTGATGACAACCCCACAGATACGTAAACAGTTATCTACATTACCTACAGATTATATTTGGATGTGTCGTGATCACTGTGGCCCATACTTCTTAGATGCAGAAAAGAATTTATCATTGCGTGGTGCTGTAGAAGCAACCAAGAAAACTATCGCATATGATATTGAACAAGGATTTAATTTAATACATATCGACACTAGTCGTGTTGAAGATACCTATGGTATCGCTGAAGAACTATTTAAATTCTGCTTAGATCTTAATCCTAATGTACAATTTGAATTTGGTACAGAAGAAAATGTGGGAGTAGCCGCAGGGGCTATCAAGTATAAGAATGATGTGGCGTTTGCTAAGAATATTCCTAATATACAATTTGTTGTGGCACAAACAGGTAGTCTATGTCACGAAGATCATCAAGCGGGTGGATTTGAAACTGCCACAGTTAAAGAACTAGTAGAAGTTGCCAATACCAACGGTGTTAAGATGAAAGAGCATAATGCTGATTATTTGTCAGCTGAAGAAATACGTCTACGCGATACTGTGGGAGTACATGCTCTTAACATAGCTCCACAACTAGGTGTGGTACAGACTAAACTATTACGTAGACTAGTTGAAGCTCATCCAGACGCACAAGGGCAATGGACAGACTTTGCTAATGAAGTAGTTAATAGCGGACGCTGGCGCAAATGGACTGAACGTGATGACCGTGAACATCAAATCAATGTTGCTGGTCACTATTGTTTCTCTGGTAGCAAATACCAAGCATTAGTGAATGTACTTAACCAACGAATAGATTGGAAGTCTGCAATTACCAATGAAATTGAATCTATCTTGGATCTATATACAAATAATCTAAAATGATCGTCTTATTCAATGTAAAAATCACTGATGTTAAGATGACTTGGCCTTATGCTGGCACAGTATATGACCGTGCTAGTTGGTTTCCAGTTAGTAACAGATTTGACATATTTAAATATTGCCTAGCCAGCCGTGCAGTAATGACACCATTGGTAGACAAATTTATATTCTATATTGACCTAGCAGAGTTTACTCCTCGTCAAGCTGAACTCGAACAGTTTATTCTGAGTATATTCCCCTCAGATAAACTAGAAATACATTGGCATAGAATAGATCGTACACAAAAATGGCGAACACTTTGTAATGAACAATTTACTAATGACGATGAATTAATTTGGTATGAAGGTAACGATGATCATATCTTTATAGATAGTGATCTAGATATGATTAGTGCGTCTGTTGCTACACTAAATGCCGACCCTGATCCATTGGCTGTGATGTATTATAGCCATTGGCCAGAACAGATGCGCATGAGCTTACTACATAAAGGTGAATTAACACTAGATGGTAATTTTATCAAGTTCCAATGGGATACTGTTGATAGTCTATTAATGATGAAAGCAGGTAGATTTAAGAAGTATTGGTTTGAAACAGACTGTGGTGACGATAACATATACCGTTCAGATAGTCTAGGATGGCAATATGGATTTAAAATACCCGGCACAGTATATTCTCCCACAAAAGAGTTAATACGACACTATGATGGGTATAGTCATGTAGGTAATCTATTAGGTACTATAGCACCTCCATTGTTTGTCCCGATCGGATTTTTAGATCATGACATGAAAGTACGAATTGGATACCCAGAACGTAGAGAAGGATGGACAAATCTATATGCGGCCACTGAACGATTATATAGCGTTAACCCATATGGTGCAGAATATCGTTGGTGTGTGGAAGATATTCCTTTGTTTTGGAAGCCTTATATCAGTGAATTTGATATTAATTTAGATCAAGACATCGCCGCACTAAAACAAGCACGTGATGCCGCATTTTTGTCTATGACTAAGATTCCGATGAAAGCACATGGGCATGTGTTTAATTATGAATGTCATCCAAAAGAATGGTTTACAAAACATCTACTAAGTGCTAAAATAGTAACTTAATAAAAGGAAAATACAATGGCAAAAACCAATGCAAGTTTTAACATGTCGCGGGTAACAAAATATAAATTAGCTAGTTACACTGACCCAGTGGCACGTAATCTTTATAAAAAGATGATGATTGATGCTGAAGCGGCACTAGCATCTGCTAAAAATCGTAAATTCAGTGACCCATCCCAGGCTCAACGTGGGCAAAATAAAGCTAGTACAGAACAAAGTCAATGATAAATAATGTTGCAGCGCCAATATTCATTGACGCCGGTATCTTAGACGCTTAGGGTAGTTGCAACCCTTTTACTACTGTGTTACACGTAGAACGCCGCAATATCCGTATGCAGATCCCTTCTGCTAGCCAACTTGAAAAACTTTAAATTTACTGTAATAATATTATTATATCATAAGGACAGGTATGGCTAAACAAAAACCAATTATTTTTATCGGCAGCCGTTGGGGATTCGATTTCTTAACTGAAAACTGCGAATTATTAGGGATCGAAGTATTGGGATTCTTAGATAAATTCTATCCGGTAGGACATGAAATTAAAGGAGTTCATTGTATTGGCAGTGAATTAGACTTATACAATAATCCTAAAAAATACGCAGATACTATGTTTTTTCTAGGTAATAGCTGGGATGGCAATAGTCGTGCCGGCAAACCAGAAGAAAGTGGGTATAATCTACGTAAAGAACGACTCAAATTGATTAAAGATCTGGATCTACCAGTTCATAGTTTAATACACCCCGAAACTAAAATTAGCAGAGGTAGCACCCTTGGTAGAGGCGCATATACTGGACGATGGGTAGATGTCCGTGATGATGTTAAATGGGGCGACTTTTGTGAAGCACTTGATTATGCCGCTTTTGGTCACGATGTTGAAATGGGTGAAAACTGTTTTGTTAGCGTTAAGGGATTCTTAGCAGGCGGAGTCAAAGCAGGTAATAATGTGTTTATTGGATGTAATGCAACTGTAGTTCCTGGCCGTTACGGCGAAACTTTAACATTAGGCGATGATGTTAAAGTTCATGGACATGCGTATGTAGTTAAAAGCATGGAGCCAGGAACCACTGCGTTATACAGCGGTAAAATGATGCGAAGAAATGATGTAGATCCAGATGAACAAGAACGAAATATTTCAGGATAATTAAAATGTTGGAATACTTAAAAAAGAAAATTAACACTAACAAATATAGATTGTTTTTAGGAACGATTTACCTAATTAGTTTTTATGCGATATATCTTATATTTGTCGACGTAAGTGCTTGGTGGTTGTTAGCTGCACTTGTTTGGAGTAAAATTATACAGCTAATCGGGCACAGTATAGGTATGCATCGATATTTTAGCCATAAGAGTTTTAATACCACTCCATTTGGTGAACGTCTGATGGCCTGGACAAGTTTATTATTAGGAGTAGGTAGTCCTATACAATACGCTCGAAACCATCGCCAACATCATAAAGTAGTTGATCAACCAATGGATTGGCACAGTCCTAAAAACGATGGACGTTTATATACAGCATTGGGAATTTGGGAATTTCAAAGTTTGAGTTGGTTTATGAGTCGTGGCGGAATGACTCCACGAGACTTATTAATACACCCTACATATAGATTCATCCATGATCATTATTATAAAATTTGGGGAGCATTAACAGCTATTACCTTATTAGTCGATTGGCACTTAACATTATATCTACTAGCATTACCAAGTTTAATCTATCATATTGAATTAAACGTATGGGTAAACTGTGTGGGGCATAGTTGGGGATATCGTAACTTTGAAACAGTTGATACAAGTACAAATAATCAATGGGTGCAGACATTTAGCCTAGGTGAAGGACTACACAATAATCATCATGCTAATGCGCAATTATACGACTTTGCTGTTAAAAAAGGTGAAAGTGACATCAGTGCTTGGTTTATTGAAAAATTCCTAGCAGTGCCTGGACCGCAAACTGACGCTGGAAAGATGAGAATAGATCAGTAATGTATAATGCTGTATTATTAAGTGATATTACTGACCCAATATTTCTTAATAAGAATGTGGGCCCGTATACGGTTGCTAATGCCCTAAGAGAACAAGGGATTGATACTACAGTGATACACCACTTAAACATGTGGACCATTGACGAACTTATTAAGACAGTAGTTCATTTAGTAAATGAAAATACATTATTTGTTGGATTTAATAATTTTTTTTACAAAGTAATGGGGCAACATCCAACAGAAACTGGTGAGATACAATATTCTCGTTCTGATAAAAATACTTTGTTGCCTCATGGGTTTGATCAAGGTAATCAACTATGCCAAGCTATTAAACAAAAAAATCCAAATTGTAAAATTATTCTAGGTGGCCCAAAAGCACTGGTTACTGTTAGTAACAAAAATGTTGATTATATTTTTAAGGGATATGCTGATACTGTTATAGTTGAGTTTGCAAAACATCTAATAGATAAAACATCTAAACCTAAGAATTGGATTAAAAATTTATATGGTATTACTGTGATTGATGGTGCCGGTGCTGAAAGTTTTGATTTTGTTAATAATAAAATGCAATGGCGCTCTCAGGATATAATACTTCCCGGTGAAACACTACCGATTGAAATATCTCGAGGGTGTATCTTCAGATGTAAATTTTGTTCATACCCGTTGAACGGAAAAAAGAAATTAGATTATATTAAAAATGTTGATTTGTTAAAACAAGAATTATTGTATAACTACGAGACCTTTGGTATTACTAGGTATTTTTTCTTAGATGATACATTTAATGATAGTGTAGAAAAACTAGAAATGATACTTCAAGTTAGTAAAAGTTTACCATTCCAATTAGAATATTGGGCATATATTCGATTAGATCTAATAGCAGCAAAACCTCATACTATGGATTTATTATTTGAAAGCGGCTGGCGTGGAGCACATTTTGGTTTAGAAAGTATGCATGCGCCGACTGGTGAAATTATCGGCAAGGGTGGTGATCCAGATAGATTAATTAAAACAATATCTGAATTAAAACGTCGCTATGGTAATGACTTATTATTGCATTCTTCTTTTATTATAGGATTACCTTTAGAGTCAGAGGAACAAGTAACATCAACAGTTGAAAGGATAGAATCAGGAGAGATTGCAATCGACTCATCTGATTTTTATACTTTATGGATTCAGCCCGAAGGATATGCGAATTATCTTAGTGTGTTTGGTACAGACTTTTCAAAATTTGGATATAAAGTAAAGAAAGAAAAAGATATTACAGAACTAGAAGCACAATTTATGAATGAGACAGTGGTATGGGAAAGTCCGCATATGGACCTACATCGTGCTTTAGAACTTGAACAAAGTTTTAGCCGTAGAATGTGGCAGGTAAATAATATGCGTGCTTCGATGAGCTTCCAAATTGCCAATTTGGGATTTGACTTTAAAGAAGCCCGTAGTACCAAGCTGCGTGAAGTGAATTGGCATAAGCTACGTCTAGCGAAACATTCTCGATTTAATATGTACCAAAATTTGTTATGGAAAAAAATTAATTATTCTACATCCCCAACAACAGAAATAGAAGTAGATTATAAGTTTAACGCACCAGAATTTATGCGAGATTGATCATGATACAATTATTAAAAGATAAATTTTTATTCCTGTTTAGTAAATTTAATGCCAGACGAGGATTTTGGCTAATGTTTTTAATATTGCCTTCGTTTTTCTTTGTACCATTATGGCAATTTGCTATTAGTTTTCTTGTTTGGCGGATAATTGATTCGATCTATATCGGAATATATCACGAATTCCATGTTCATAAGTTGCTTAAACCTCGTTGGGCTATTATTGAATTTTTAGGATATTGGAGAATAGTATCATTTGACTTTCAATCACCATTTAGCAAAATTTCATTCCATTGGAAACATCATGAATTTTACGAGACCGATAAAGACCCTACACAAAGTAAAATAGATCTAGCAACTAACCCTATATTATATTGTTTAGATATGACGGCCCCAAGCCCCTGGCATCATGTTGATCCTGATAGGATACAGGTTCAAGATACTAAATTATATAGATTCTTTCAAAAATATTGGGCGTGGATCTGTGCTGCTAACATTATATTATGTGTAACATTAACATCATTGTGGACCTTTGTTGCTTGGTTTATATTTCCGATGTGGTCATGGTTGTTTATATGGAAAACTATTGATTGGGTAACACATAAATTAAAAATTGAGGATAAAAATTGGTTAGTCTTAGTTTACGGCAGCCAATGTTGGCATCATTATCACCATGACAATGATCAAACGCAAACTGAACCATATTATGGAACAGGCATATGGAAATGGCTAAACATAGATTTTTATGTTCAAAAATTAACTTTCAAACAAATAAAGGATTAACATGGATTACAAAGTAAAAGATATAAGTTTAGCTGATTGGGGGCACAAAGAAATCGCTATCGCCGAAACAGAAATGCCAGGCTTAATGGCTGTTAGAGAAGAATTTAAAGAAGCGCAACCACTTAAAGGCGCACGTATCGCTGGATCGTTACACATGACAATCCAGACTGCTGTGCTAGTTGAAACACTAATTGCTTTAGGTGCAGAAGTGCGTTGGTCATCATGTAACATATTTTCAACACAGGATCACGCCGCCGCCGCACTGGCTGATCAAGGTATTCCGGTATTTGCTTGGAAAGGCGAAACAGAAGAAGAATATTGGTGGTGTATTGAACAGACAGTTAGTGGTCCAGATGACTGGCGGCCAAATATGTTACTTGATGATGGCCATGATTTAACTTATTATGTACACAAACATCATCCGGGACTATTAGAAGGTATCCGTGGTGTTACAGAAGAAACAACTACAGGTATCCATAAGATCAATGAAGCCATGGCTCGAGGTGAATTTAAGTTACGTGCTATCAACGTAAATGATTCAGTAACCAAAGCTAAGTTTGATAACTTGTATGGTTGCAGAGAAAGTCTAGTAGACGGTATCAAACGTGCAACTGATGTGATGATCGCAGGCAAGGTAGCAGTAGTAGCTGGCTTTGGTGATGTAGGTAAAGGATCAGCGGCCGCACTTCGTGCATTATCAGCACAGGTATGGGTAACTGAGATTGATCCTATCTGCGCACTACAGGCAGCCATGGAAGGCTATCGTGTAGTAACAATGGACTATGCCGCAGACAAGGCAGACATCTTTGTAACAGCCACAGGTAACATCGATATTATCACACGCGAACACATGGTGAAGATGAAACATAATAGTATCGTATGTAACATTGGGCACTTTGACAGTGAGATTGATATTGCTGGTATCCAAGATCTAGTCTGGGACGAGATCAAACCTCAGGTAGATCATGTAACCTTACCAAACGGCAATAAGATCATTATCCTTGCTAAAGGTCGACTAGTGAACTTGGGTTGTGCTACTGGACATCCTAGTTATGTTATGTCAAACAGTTTTACTAATCAGGTCCTAGCACAGATCGAAATGTTTACTAATACTGAAGATTATCAAATTGGACATTTATATCTACTGCCAAAACATTTGGATGAGAAGGTTTCTCAATTACATTTAGCCAAGATTGGTGCAGAATTAACAGCATTAACCGCTGATCAAGCCACATATATTGGCGTTGCGGTCGATGGTCCATATAAGCCTGATAGTTATCGTTATTAAAAAATCATTAAGTAATATTATTACCTCTCGGCCACCTGGCTAAATAAAAACGTGGCTTATGTGCAACAAAATATTATTTTGTGGCATTTTTGCAACAAATTAAACAAAGAGGAAATCATAATGAAGAAATCATTAATCGCAACAATGCTAGCAGGTTTGTTCGCAACATCAGCAAACGCTGGTATTGTTATCCCAGCTGGTGAGTGGACATTAGATGTAAACGGTAACGTTAACGCTTTTGCTAACTACACTAAAGCTCATGGTAATAATGTAATTACAGGTGGCTTAGCAGCTAAACCAGATTCACTTGGTGAAAAAGACGCAATGGGTATTAACACTGGCCTACTACCATCATGGTTAGGTTTTACAGGTAAAACTCGTCAAAATGATCTTGATGTAGAATTCACGATCAGCTTCCAACCAAATGCTTCTGACAACAGTGCAGCTGGTGATTCTAGTACTCCATTAAATCGTCAAGCGTATCTATCGTTTGGTGACAAATCATGGGGTTCAATTAAGTTAGGTAAAGACATTGGTATTTTTGCAAGTGATGCTATCTTAAACGATATGACATTATTGGGCGTTGGTGCTGGTGCTGGTGTAAGTGGCGCTGCCACAACACTAGGTGGTATTGGTAGTGGTTATATCTATCCAGCATGGAAAGGTCAAATCTCATACACAACACCTAACATGAACGGTTTACAAGCAACTGTTGGTATTACTAACCCTAACCAAGCAAGTCAAAATTCACTTAACCAAGACCGTTTTGGTCTAGAAGGTAAAGTGTCTTACACATTTGCTACAAATGGTATCAACACCAAAGTTTGGACTTCGGGCGCAAGCTACAAAGTTCAACCTACAACAGGTGGTGAATACACAGCTTGGGCTGGCGACATTGGTGCTACAGCATCATACGGCGCAGTTGGTCTAACTGGTTACTACTATAAAGGTGAAGGTGCTGGTACAACAACATTTGGTTCAAACGGTGCTGATGCATCGGGCAACAAACGTGATTCAGATGGTTACTATGTCCAAGGTACATATACATTGCCAATCAAGACAAAACTTGGTCTAGCATACGGTGTATCAAATCTAGACAAGGCTAACGCATCAGATTCATCAAGCCTAGTCGACAGCAACGAACGTATCACTGTTGGTGCTTACCACCCACTTACTAAGCATTTAAACTTAGTAGCTGAATACAATCGAGTTGAGTCAGAAGCACATAGTGGTGTTTCTAACAAGAGCGATACATACTCAGCAGGTGCGATCTTATTCTTCTAAGATTGATTTCTTAGTTCGATAAAGCCAAAAAAAGCCTCATTTCGGTGGGGCTTTTTCTTGACAAACTTAGTTAAACCTGTTACTATTATAAGGTAATAATCTTATAAGAGGAAACAAAATGTTTGATTCAATTGAAATTCGTAAAGTAAAAAATGGATTCGTGGTGATCCTAACACAAGAAGATGATACTACAGAATATGTATTTGATACTAGTCGCAAAGCTATCAAATTCATTAAAGAATACGTAGAAGCTAAAGTAGCAAATACAGTAGCGGCATAATTTTTCCGCTGATTTTTGCTAAAATAAATACTAAAAAGTAGTGAATTCAACGAAAACTGGAGTATATCAATGTCAAAAACCGTCTTAGTGACTGGCGGTGCGGGTTTTATCGCACACCACGTTATTGAAAATATTTTAAGAAATACCGATTGGAACGTAGTCAGCTTAGACAGACTAGACTTCTCGGGTAATCTAAATCGTCTATCAGATATGATGGCCGATTTTGATGCAGACACCAAAAAGCGTGTGAAGATTGTCTTCCATGATCTACGTGCTGAATTAAACCCGATGGTAGTTCGTGACATTGGTGATGTGAATTATGTCTTACATTTAGCCGCAGGTAGCCATGTTGATCGTAGCATTGAATTCCCAATGGAGTTTGTCTGGGATAATGTAGTAGGTACAGGCCATATCTTAGAGTTTAGCCGTAAACTAAAAAATCTAGAACGTTTCATTTACTTCTCAACTGATGAAGTATTTGGTCCAGCACCCAATGGTGTGAACTATGGTGAACGTGATCGTTACAATTCTAGTAATCCATATTCAGCAACCAAAGCCGGCGGCGAAGAACTAGCAGTAGCGTTTGAAAATACCTACAAATTACCTATCTACATCACACATACTATGAACGTGTTTGGTCAACGCCAACACCCAGAGAAGTTTATTCCAATGTGTATCCGTAAGGTAAACGATGGCGATGCTATCACTATCCACAGTGATGCGACCCGTACTATTCCAGGCAGTCGTTTCTACATCCATGCGGCAGACGTAGCAGATGCTATGATGTTCTTGTTAGGATTAGATAGTACTAAGCTAGAAGCAGACTATGGTGATGCTAAATGTCCTAAGTTCAATCTAGTAGGCAAACAAGAAATTAATAATTTACAACTAGCACAGATTATCGCTGATGCGCAAGGAAAAGAATTGAAGTACGAAATGGTCGACTTCCATAGCTCACGTCCAGGACATGACCTGCGTTATGCACTGAGTGGTGACTACATGCGCAGTTTAGGTTGGGAACCTAAGGTTAGTTTAACAGAACGTATTGGTGAAGTTGTACAATGGACATTGAAGAACGACCGTTGGTTACGTTGCGAATAAGGACTAATATGAAAAATATCGTATTACTAACATCAGCAGTATATACTAACTATGGTATCTATGATCCCACACAACGTATCCAACAGACCCTAGACACAGCTAAGAGTGCTAAGAAATATATTCCTGGCGCAGTTGTTATTCTCGTAGACAACAGCAAAGTTGATGTACAGAATGACACCAGTGCAGAGTTTGAAGAACTCATTGACCTAGTTGACTATTATATCGACAACAGCGATGACGCTGATATCAAATATTTCCATGACAATGTTCAAAATTATGATATTGGCAAGAATGCCATGGAAGCATTAGGTATCATGAAAGCTCTGACATACATCAGCAATAACAAAGCCATGATGAAAGAAGTTAAAGGTGCTGATCGTATTTTTAAGCTCAGCGGTCGCTATCGGGTTACAGATAAGTTCGACATTGCTAAGTTTGATAATGCTACTACCAAAGACAAGTATGTGTTTAAAAAAGCTCAACCAAGTTGGATCAACCCGGCTGACACTGGCGTTAATACGCTATTGCAAACACGTCTATGGTCATTTACTCCTAGTCTATTAGCTGATACTATCGGTATGTATAACAAAATTATTGAAACCATGGTAGGATTATTTAATCAAAACAAATATATCGACAATGAGCATGCAATGGCTAAATTTATCCCTAAGGATAAATTAGTTGAATTAGAAACTGTAGGATTGCAGGGTAACATCGCACCTAATGGCATGATGATCATTGACTGATGAAAAAAGTATTAATTCTAGGTGGTAATGGATACATTGGAAGTAGACTACGTCAAGTTCTAGGTGATCATCACTTTGTAAAATCCAATGACTGCGGGTGGTTTGCCTATGATGAAACCAGTGACAGTCGTGACTATCACAAACTTACTAGAGAAGAACTAGCAGAGTTTGATGTTATTATAGTCTTAGCTGGACACAGTAGCGTGCCGAGTTGTAAGGGAGACTTGCCAGGTCCATGGTTAAACAATGTAACTAACTTCACAGACTTATTAGCTAAACTAGATGATCAATTGGTTATCTATGCAAGTTCAGCTAGTGTATACGGTAACAGTAAGCCGGGTGAACGCCACAAAGAAACTAACACACACTTTACTCCAGTTAACAACTATGACGTAACAAAGTACGCATTAGATCAACAGGCAACTATTGCTAACCTTAAAGGTAAGCGTGTGATTGGTCTACGCTTTGGCACAGTTAATGGTTGGGCACCAAACTTGCGTGTTGATGTGATGATCAATAGCATGTATCATAGTGTACAACTTGGTACAGGTATACAGGTAACAAACAAACACATCAGCCGCGCTATGTTAGGTATTGAAGATCTGTGTCGTGCAGTTGTTCGCTGTATTGAACAACCAATGCCTGGCATTTATAATTTAGCCAGCTTTAACGGCACTGTGGGAGAAATTGCCCAGGCAGTTAGTGATAAATTGAGAGTAGATATTATAGATAAAGGTACAACAGCCAATGCCTATGATTTTGCTCTAGATACAACACTATTTGAACAGACATACGATTTTACTTTTCAAGAAACGCCTGCTACAATAGTAGATAGTTTATTAGAACAGTACGAACAAGCTCGCCCACAGTGGAGAGACAAATATATAATTTATAATTGGGAACCCGAACATGCAAGATGCTAAAGAACTTAATGAATGCTTATGCTGTGGTAGTGAACGACTAAAACTAGTATTAGACTTAAACGAACAACCATTGGCTAACAGTTTTAAGAAAACTGCCGAGGAAGCAGAGCCAACATTCCCGCTACGCTTAAACATCTGTGAAGAATGTACTCACTTACAATTAAGTCACGCCGTTAACCCAGACTTACTATTCAAAAATTATCTATATGTGTCGGGCACCAGCCAAACCTTGCGTGATTACTTTGATTGGTTTGCTAAACGCACTTTAGAATATTTTGAGATGCCCCCACAAACAGTATTAGATATCGCCTGTAACGATGGTAGCCAACTAAATTCATTTAAAGCTCTAGGCTTAAAAACCTACGGTGTTGATCCTGCTGAGAATCTACATGTATTAAGTAATGCTAATCACGAAGTGGTATGCGATTACTTTAAAGAAAAGTATGTTTATCACTACAAGATGAAACAGTTGGATATCATCACAGCGCAGAATGTGTTCGCACATAATGATTATCCATTGGACTTTTTACTACAATGTAAAGAGATTATGGGTGATAAAAGTCGTTTATTCATACAAACTAGTCAAGCTGATATGATCAAGAACAATGAGTTTGACACTATCTATCATGAACATCTAAGTTTCTTTAATAGTAGTTCAATGTCTGCATTGGCGGCACGTGCTGGCTTATATATTATCGATATACAAAAGACTCCAATCCATGGTAATAGTTATTTGTTTGTGATGTCTAAACATCCAGGTGCAAGACCAAGTGTACAACTTCAATTGGATCATGAAGGTGAACAAGGCTTACAAGACATGAATACATATCTTGCCTATGCTGATCATTGCTATACCATCATCGGTGATTTAAATTCCACTCTCGATCATTATCGAGGACTTGGCTATAAGCTCGTAGGCTATGGAGCGGCAGCTAAAGGTAACACACTATTAAACTTTGGTAAGACTAAACTAGATATGATCATCGACGATAATCCAATGAAACAAGGTTTATATAGTCCAGGTATGAGCATTCCTGTGCTAGCGATTGATGCATTAGACTCACTAGGTGATACCAAAGTAGCATTTGTTCCGTTGGCATGGAACTTCTTTAAAGAAATTAGTAGTAAAATTAAAACTAAACGCGATCAAGAAGGTGACGTATTCATCAAATACTTCCCTGTAGTTAGCACAAATTAACAAGGACAAATCATGGAACAAAATTTAAGACAGATGTATTTAGACATAGTAAGAAAAACCATACTTGGGTTAACCTACAGAGATCCATCATTTGATTCTGGCAAGGGTCAGCAAATCGCATTTAATCAAACTGCTAGAGAACTTGGAGAAGATTGGCCAGTACTAGCACACTCTATGGCTGGTAACAAAAGATTATTAAATATCCAAACGCTTGCTGAAGATGTGATCGATAAAAACATTCCAGGTGACTTCATTGAAACTGGAGTATGGCGTGGCGGCGCATGTATATTCATGTCAGCTATCTTACGTGCTTATGGTGTCACTGATCGTAATGTTTACGTATGCGATAGTTTCCAAGGATTACCACCACCCAAGGATCATGAGTATCCAGTGGATCGAGGTGATACACATCACACAGCACCATTCTTAGCAGTTAGCCTTGAACAAGTACAAGAAAACTTTGCTGGATACGATTTACTTACAGATCAAGTCAAATTTGTCAAGGGTTGGTTCAGCGATACATTGCCTGCACTTGAAGTAGAAAAACTAGCATTATTGAGGTTAGATGGTGATATGTATGAGTCAACTATTGTAGCATTAGAAAACTTATATCCTAAACTATCAGTGGGCGGATATGTTATCGTTGATGACTATGGCTTGCCTAATTGTCGCCGAGCATTGTCGGACTATAGAGAATTCCATGGTATTGATAGCGAGTATATTACTATTGATAACAGTTCGGTATATTGGGTAAAAAATAAAGAAATTGATGCTGACAAAATAGATCATAGATTTAAAAACACTGATCCAGTTCCAGCAGTAGTAGCACCAACATTTTCTATGCCTAATAGAGGCGGTAGTATTAGCAGCACATTTTAATAATGAAGAAGACGTTACTATGCCACTTCTATAACGAAGAGTATATGCTACCGTGGTTCCTTAACCACCACAAGCAGATATTTGATCATGGTATCATGATTGATTATCACTCAACTGATCGTAGCGTAGAGATTATTAAAGAAATATGTCCAACATGGGAGGTCATAACTAGCCGTAATTTGGACTTCCAGGCAGACACGATTGATACAGAAGTAAACGATCTTGAACAAGATATAGAAGGGTGGAAGATCTGTTTAAATGTCACAGAACAGTTGATTGGCGATTATTCAATATTAGATGATCAGCCTCGTCAATTACTTGTACCTAGTGTGTTTTTTGTTGACTGCAATAGAGAACAAAGTATTACACAAGATCGTCCATTATATGAACAAAAGTTTGATGGATTTATGTTTAGCGACAATCAACAAAACTTTTTAGAACGTCGTAGTCGTAGCCTACATAATGTTCCAGTACACTATCCAGCAAACAGTACACACGAATGTATGGCACCGGGACGGCACTGGAATACATATAATACAGACAAGTTAGTGACATTCTATTATGGGTGGTGCCCAATGGATGAAGGTGGCTTTGCTCGAAAGCTACAGATACAAACACAGATACCCTTGATTGATCGTCAACTCAATCGTGGGTTCCATCATATCACAAATAAAGAAACACTTACTTACAGACTTGAGAACGAGTTTATACCTCGCAGTAGAAACTTATCAAAGGAAATAGAATTTTATGTCAATAAACACAAAGATCTTTCAAATATACTTTAAGCCAGAATTAAAATCACAATGTGATCCGTTATTCACTCCATTGGACAATACAGCAAACCCTCGACCAGAACTACGTGAATGGGATGTCTGGAATCGTGAACATGAAACGATCCTAGAACAAAATTTAGATCTTTGGGGATTTGTTAGTTGGAAGTTTAAAGAGAAAACTAACCTAACTGCTGAACAGACATTTGCTCATATCAATAACAATCCTGGATACGATGTTTACTTGTTTAATCCGTGTATTGTCAATGAAGCATTGTTTACAAATAATTGGGAACAAGGTGATATCCATCATCCAGGTATCAGTCAAATAGGTAATACATTTTTTGCTAAATTGGGCTATGATGATGTAGATGTGCTGGCAACATTATTAGATAGAAATCGTACGGTTTTTGCTAATTATGTGGTGGGAAATCAGAGGTTTTGGCGTGATTTTATGACATTTAGTCGCCAGTTATTCTCAGAGGCTGACAAGGATAAAGACTTTAAACATCAGGTGTTTGGAGAGGGATTAAGCAAGTATGCACATGATAATTCCCTGCCTATGTTTACTTTCCTCATTGAGAGATTAATCCCTACGTTTTTAGATTTAAATGATTATCGTGTTTGTCCCTATGTCTACACCAACGAAACACTACCAGAAAAATATAGACCATATGCCAATGATATTAAGTATCTGTCAGACCTAAAAGTCTTAACTAACAAATATAACAGCGATGAGTTATATGACGTTTGGAATTATTTCCGTATGGATTATCTTCGCAGGAATCCGTCAATTTTGGGATTAGAGTAGTTATCTCAATCAAATCCGAATAAACTACGTATAAAAGTCCAAAATCATCCGACTACATAATACTACGTTCGGAGGATTAAGAATGAGTAATGACGAAACCGAATCAAGATACTATTGCGCAGGGAGATATTGCACAATGAGAGAACAGTGTCACAGACACACATCAAGCACAGGAGTTAACCGTGCTCCATTTGAAGACTATGATTTAGTAGCATTAAAAACTAAACCATGCCAACATTATATCGATCGTAACAGCGTCAACCAAAGTTGGCCACGCTCTGCGACTGGTATAAATTCTTAGGAAGATCAGCCTTAAGACAAGACTAACAGGAGGGAAAGATATGAGCGTGTTCACACGATTCAAAAAAATACTAACCTGGACAATAATGTCCACAGCAGTTTTAGCATTAACAGTAACATCGATAGCCAGCGGTAATCAAGACCGTGCATTTGGTTTTAAACTAGCCCGGGCACAGCAACAACAAACCAAAGCCTTAGAACGTCAATTGGCCTGCTTGGCCCGTAACGTATTTTATGAAGCCAATGGCGAACCCATGGCGGGACAGATGGCAGTAGCACAAGTCACAGTCAATCGCGCCCGTAGTGGATTATTCCCCAAGGATCTATGCGCGGTAGTATCACAAACTACTATAGTGGGTAGTGACACACGTGTCTGCCAATTCAGTTGGTACTGCCATAAAGATCTCAACAAGGCACGAGTTATCAAATCATCAGAGTCTAGCTATATTGCCGCCCATCGAGTTTTCGTTGAAGGCCAAAAAGTAGCCAATATCGATAAAGATGTCATGTGGTTTCACGAAGATTCAATAAAGGTCAACCCACGTTGGCCACACAAGGTTGCTACCAAAATTGGTAATCACGTTTTCTACAAACGACAAAAATAGGTTGACATAAAATCAATTAGGTAGTACAATTGATAATATGAGAACTATGTATATAGCAACAGCCGTTAAAAACGGTAGCGACCACGTCCAAGAAAATGCCTACGGTAATCCACAGCGTGCCATGAAACAGGCAATCAAGATGTGCGAAGATCTTAAGAAAAATCTTAATTGGGACGTAGAGCCCCTGGTCGTGCCTATAGATTTTTACGCAGATAACGAAGAACCTCACGAGGCCCCGCCCGAAGATCAACATTCGATAACCAGCGGGTCCGATGAATAGATACAACGATCCAAATTGGGGCAATCACGGTAACCCAAATCGAAGAGAATGGTATCACTATACCCGTAACTATCAACGATCAGATATCGATACTAATTTTAGTAGTGGCCATACCAGTCCTTGGATAATAGTTTGGATAATTTTATTTTTAGTATTACTTGGTGGAGTCAGTGATACCGCCCGTGGTATAATATTTTATGGTATTAATATTACCGAAACATGGTATGCCAGTGTGGACAGCATGTTAGACGCATTAGGTGCACCTAAACTACCATAACGAATAAATAATCTTATAGTGACAAAATCACTATATTTTAACTATGCCCAAAAGGCGAAAGGAAGTAAAATGAATAAGAAAGCGGACCTATCCGACCTAGCAACTGAAGCCATGGTCGCAAGTATTCCTGCTAAACCAGTTCAACCACAAGCAGAAACTCCATGTGCTGATAAAGACACAGCTTGTAATAGACGTTGGATTGATGCATTTAGTGATTGTTGTTAATCTATTAAAATCAAAGACTTACAAATTGGTTGACAAAACAACCAAAAGATAGTATAATGTTTCTATAAAGTTAGAAAAGGAACAAAATACTATGTTTGATGCTTTTGACAAATTATTAAGATCCAATGGAACCCTGGTATTATTAGGTGTTATCATAACACCATATCTGATCTATTCTCTAGTCAGTTCAACGCCAGTAAAGAAAATCATTCCTCACAGTAAACCTACTAAAACCTTAGAAGAAATTATCCAAGGATCGCCAACTAACATTAAAGATTTACCTTGGGATCCTGATTTCAAATCATCTATCATTGAGGAGATCAAATGAACTACAAATGGAGTCAACCTTATCCAGGTGAAAGCCGATATGAACGCTTATATCGTGCCCAAAGAATCCTGCAATTATCACGTCATGCTATGTTGTTAGACTCTACTGAACCCGTGACAGATCTGACTGAAGCTAGAGAATATCTTAAAAAATTCCAACTTGGAGAATAATAATGGGAATACCTGTATATATGGAAATTGAAGAAGCCTACAGTATCGTACAATGGCACGGTGAAGAATATGGACATCACAATCTCTGGGGTGCTCTAAATAGCATGGAAGAGAATTGGGACGATTTGGATAACATGGAACGTGCGGCCTACAAGCAGGTCAAACGTGAATTGGAAAAAGCGGTAGTAGAAAGTGAAGGTGGTCAAATTGACTAGCGCAGAAGCACATCAACAAGAATTAGAACACCAAGAATATCTAGTAGAAAACCACGTGTGTTCTGTATGCTCATGCGATTATACAGAAGATGAAGGCGGCACTGTGGGGTATATTGGCATATTGCCCGTGGCTTTTTGTCCTACCTGTTTAGCTGGCGTAATTGACATGGCCCAGCAGTATTTAGGCGTTGAAGATCAATGACTTACAGCACCTAAATAATGGTTGACAAACACCTAAAAAGGTGTTATAATGTTTACATACAATAAGAAAGCAGACAACTGCTTCACAATATTTTAATTAATATAAAGGACTAGACAAATGCAGGCATTCGTAAAAATTAAGAACGGCAGTTATCGCAATCAAGAAGTTAAAGATGAAGTGTTTCCACTCATCAAACAATTCCAATTAGGTAGTAAAGGTGGTTACATCACGGTAGACGGCACCGGTCGTTTTGGTAAAGACAAAATCCGTGTTACCGTAGCAACACCTACAGACTATGAACTAGTAGACGCACCAACCGCCGCAGTTGAAGCTGTAGACCCAGCTGTAGAAGAAAAACGTATCAGTGAAATCGCTGAACGTTTTGACATCTTAGATGACATGACTAAAGCAGTATTGAACGGAGATATCCGTGCTATGATCGTAGCAGGCCCTCCGGGTGTTGGTAAGTCATTTGGTATCGAAGCACAGTTAGAAAAGGCAAACCTCTTTGATCAGATCTCAGGACGTCGTGTTAAGTCAGAGATGATCAAAGGCACGGCCAGCGCACTAGGTATGTATAAGGCACTTTACAAGTATAGTGACAGTAACTCGGTTGTAGTATTTGACGACTGTGACAGCATCTTACTTGATGATGTATGTCTTAACTTGCTTAAAGGCGCACTTGACTCAGGTAAAAAACGTAGGATCTCATGGTTAGCAGA
>Ga0214919_10002046_pt1 | contig 32181 bp, 30 predicted proteins | sample LL1503_MetaG_FD_177994 | JGI IMG/M metagenome (GOLD analysis project Ga0214919, IMG submission 177994) | Freshwater microbial communities from Lake Lanier, Atlanta, Georgia, United States - LL-1503 | ecosystem: Environmental > Aquatic > Freshwater > Lake | place: USA: Georgia | collected... | reverse complement strand
ATATCGCTGTGCACGCACAGCAGGCGCAGCGCTGAGCAGCGTTGACCGGCCGAGCGAAAGGCGCTGCCCACCACCGCATCGACTACCTGCTCGGGCAAGGCGCTGGAGTCCACCACCATGGCGTTGATGCCGCCTGTCTCGGCGATCAGGGGCACGATGGGCCCGTCTTGCGCCGCCAAAGCGCGCTGTATCGATTTGGCCACCACCGTCGAGCCGGTAAACACCACGCCAGCCACGCCGGGTAAGCCCACCAGCGCGGCGCCCAAGGCAGCGCCCGGACCGTGCAGCAACTGCAAAGCCTGCGCAGGCACGCCGGCCGCATGCAGCATGCGCACGGCGTGCGCGGCAATCACCGGCGTCTGTTCGGCCGCCTTGGCCAGCACGGTATTGCCGGTGGCCAGCGCGGCGGCCACTTGGCCGACAAAAATGGCCAAGGGGAAATTCCACGGGCTGATGCACACCCACACGCCGCGCCCGCACAGCTGCAAGGTATTGGTTTCGCCAGTGAGACCGCTGCCTGCACCGGGCATGGCCACAGGCTGCATGATGCGCTCGGCCTGCAGCGCGTAGTAGCGCAAAAAGTCCACCGCCTCGCGCACTTCGGCCTGCGCATCGACCCAGGTTTTATGCGCCTCGCGCACCAGCAGGGCACACAAAGCTGGGCTTTGGGCCTGCATGTGGTCGGCAGCGCGCTGCAAAGCGGCACTGCGCTCTTGCACAGGCACGCGACTCCAGTGCACAAAAGCCTGCTGCGCCTGCGCCATGGCAGCGGGCAGCGCTGACACCGGGGTTGGCGGCGGCGCCGATAAGGCGTGCTGCGCGGCCAAGGCATTCACATACGGCGCGCGCATGGGCGCTTGGCTGAAGTCTTCGCCCCGGCTGTTGGCCCGCCCGGCGGCCTGTCCGAGCAGCGCTGGCGGCAGTGGCAAAGCACTGTCGGGCGCCAGGCGCAGCGGCGACATCAGCAAGTCATCCAGGCTGTGCTGCGGGTCGGCCAATTGGTGCACAAACGAGGAATTGGCGCCGTTTTCCAGCAAACGGCGCACCAGATAGGCCAGCAAATCTTTGTGCGCGCCCACCGGGGCGTAAACGCGGCACGCCAGCAAGGGGTTTTTGAGCACTTGGGCATACACCCCCTCGCCCATGCCGTGCAGGCGTTGCAATTCAAAAGCGCTTCCATGGCGCGCCGCCATTTGCGCTATGGCGGCGATGGTGGCCGCGTTGTGGGTGGCAAATTGTGGGTACACCACCTCGGGCGCCTGCAGCAAGGCACCAGCGCAGGCCAGATAGGAAATATCGGTGTGGTGCTTGTGCGTAAACACCGGGTAGTGGTCCAGCCCCAGCTCCTGGGCGCGCTTGATCTCGGCGTCCCAGTAGGCGCCTTTGACCAGGCGGCACATCAGGCCCACGCCGTGGTGGCGCGCCCGGGCGATCACATGCTCCACACAGGCCAGCGCGCGGCTTTGGTAGGCCTGCACCGCCAGCCCCAGGCCGCGCCACTGCGGGCAGTGCGTCGCGACGCGCGCCATCAGCGCCCCCAGCACCGCTAGCTGCAATTCCAGGCGGTCCACCTCTTCGGCGTCGATGGTCAGGTTGATATCCGCCTGGGCCGCCTGCTGGCACAGCGCCCACACGCGGGGCAGCAACTCGTGCATGACGCGAGTGCGCTGGGCCTCCTCATAGCGCGGGTGCAAGGCGCTGAGTTTGATGCTGATGCCGTCATTGCCCTGCGGGCCACGACCGGCCTTGGCGGCGCCCGCCAGCGCGGCGATGGCTTGGGTGTAGCTCTCCAAATAGCGCAGCGCATCGGCTTGGGTGCGGGCGCCTTCGCCCAGCATGTCATAAGAAAAGCGCAAACCGGCCTGCTGCGCACGGGCGTCTTGGGCGTGGTCCATGGCCTGACCTATGGTCTGGCCGAGCACAAACTGGCGGCCCAAGAGTTGCACCGCGCGCAGCGCTGCGGCCACCACCGTGCGCGCGCCCAGGCGGCCCATCAGGCCAGCGCCCGCTGCGGGCTGCTCGGCGTCGGGCAAGAAATGCTTGGACAGGGCGATCGCCGCACGCGCCAGACGCGCCAGCACCTGGTCACCGGCCTGGTCAAAGTCGGCACGCCCGAGTTGGTCGGCGGTCAGGGCGATGGCGGTGTCCCTATCCGGCACCCGCAGCAAGGCCTCGGCCAGGCGCATCAGGGCCAGGCCTTCGGCGCTGGAGATCGGGTACTCGCGCAGCAAACTCTCCATGGCCCACAGTGGCGCGGGCTGGGCGCGCACGGCCTGCACCCAGGGAGCGGCAACCTGGGCGGCAGCGGCCCAGTCCAGCTGGCCCTGCAGGCGCTGCAAGCGCTGGGCAATCACCTGCGCCTCTGCTTGGTAGGGGGATGGCAAAACCTGGTCTGGGTGCATAGCGGGAACTCCTAGGGTCAATCGCCACCAAATTGGCGTAAAACGCTATATTCCTGCAATATTAGGTAAATATTTATCCAAATAAATAACCGTTCTTAGTGAATAATTTATCTATGACCGAGCCAGACACCAGCTTAGACCGTACCGATCTGAAAATATTGCGCTGCCTGCAAGAAGATGGCCGCATCTCCAACCTCAAGCTGGCCGAAACCGTGGCGCTATCGCCCACGGCGGTGCTGGCGCGGGTGCAGCGCCTGAGCAAGGCGGGCTTTATCCGGGGCTACCAGGCGCTGCTGGACCCGGCGCGCCTGGGCGCGGGGCTCATGGTGTTTGTCGAAGTCTTGCTCGACCGCACCACGCCCCATGTGTTTGACGCTTTCAAGGCGGCGGTGCAGGTGCGCCCCGAGATCATGGAATGCCATATGGTGGCCGGCGGCTTTGACTACCTGCTCAAAACCCGCATGGCCGATATGGCGGCCTACCGCGACTTTGCCGGCACGGTGCTGTGGCAGCTGCCCGGCGTGCGTGAGACCCGCACCTACGCCGTCATGGAAGAAGTCAAGAACACCACACAGTTACCGATCAAGGGCTAAGCGGCACGCGCACCAAATATTGCCGAGCCCACCCGCACCAAGGTGCTGCCAGCCTGGATGGCAGGCTCTAAATCCCCACTCATGCCCATGGACAAGGTGTCAAGGTCCAGGCCCGTGCTGCGCAAATGCGCGAACAGCTCTTGGGCACGGCGGTGCATGGCCAGCGCGGCCTCCTCGCTTTCGGCCGGCTCCGGAATGGTCATGATGCCGCGCAAGCGCAAGCCGGGCAAAGCGGCAAGCGCCTGCGCCAATGCCAGCGCCTCCTGGGGCGGCACGCCCGATTTGCTCGGCCCCCCGTCGATATTGACCTGAATGCACACCTGCAAGGGGCCGCGCGCGGTCGGGCGCTGGGCGCTCAGGCGCTCGGCGATCTTGAGCCGGTCGATGGACTGCACCCAATCAAAATGTTCCGCCACCAAGCGGGTTTTATTGCTTTGCACCGGGCCGATGCAATGCCACTGCAGCGGCAAATGGGCCAGCGCCTGGATTTTTTCCACCGCCTCCTGGATGTAGTTCTCGCCAAAAGCCAGCTGCCCGGCGGCATAGGCCTGCGCCACCGCCTCGGGGCCAAAGGTCTTGGACACGGCCAGCAAACCGACCTGCGCCGGGTCGCGCCCGCAGGCGCTGCAACTCGCGGCGATGCGCTGACGAACACTTTCCAAATTATTTTTTATTTCCACCATGGTTATCTATAATGTTTTTTATATTATTTATATTTAAATATTTGCAAGACGCTGCAAATTGAACAAATCAGGGACTTCAGCGCATGGAAATCAGCCAATTACTGGCCTTTAGCGTCAAAAGCAAGGCCTCGGACCTGCATCTTTCGGCGGGTTTGCCACCGATGTTAAGGGTACACGGCGAGGTGCGGCGCCTGAACCTGCCGGTGGTCGAGCACAAAGAGGTGCTCAGCATGGTCTACGACATCATGACCGACGCCCAGCGCCAGCAGTTCGAGGAAAAGCTGGAGGCCGACTTTGCTTTTGAAATCGAGGGTGTGTCGCGCTTTCGGATCAATGCCTTTAACCAACTGCGCGGCGCAGGCGCGGTCTTTCGAACGATTCCCAGCAAAATTTTGACGCTCGAACAACTCAATGCGCCGGCTATTTTTGGCGATTTGGCCATGAAGCCACGCGGACTGGTGCTGGTCACCGGCCCCACGGGCTCGGGCAAATCGACCACGCTGGCGGCCATGGTCAACCACCTCAACGAAAACGAGCATGGCCACGTGCTGACCATTGAAGACCCCATCGAATTCGTGCACCAACCCAAAAAGTGTCTAATCAACCAGCGCGAAGTGGGTCGCCACACGCACGGCTTTGCCGAGGCGCTGCGCTCGGCGCTGCGCGAGGACCCCGATGCCATCTTGGTGGGCGAGCTGCGCGACCTCGAGACCATCCGCCTGGCCCTGTCGGCCGCCGAGACCGGGCACTTGGTCTTTGGCACCTTGCACACCTCGAGCGCCGCCAAAACCATTGACCGCATCGTGGACGTCTTCCCCGGCGACGAAAAAGAGATGGTGCGCGCCATGCTCTCGGAGTCTTTGCAAGCGGTAATTTCACAAACCTTGTGCAAAACCATTAACAACGATGGCCGGGTGGCCGCCCACGAAATCATGCTGGGCACCAACGGTATTCGCAACCTGATCCGCGAGGCCAAGATTGCGCAGATGTACTCCATGATCCAAACCGGCACCTCGCTGGGCATGCAAACGCTGGACCAAAACCTGGCCGCGCTGGTCAAGTCCAACAAGATCGGCCTGGCCGAGGCGCGCAGCAAAGCCAAAGTGCCCGAAGCCTTTAACGGCTAAAGCGGCCAATGCGCGACCACCCACCCACTCTTACCGAGCTGCCTTTATGACGCGTGAACAGGCTTCCCAGTTGATGAGCGACTTGCTCAAATTGATGCTCAGCCACCGCGGCAGCGATTTGTTTATCAGCGCCGATTTCCCGCCGGCCATCAAAATTGACGGCGTGATGACCAAAGCCTCGTCCCAGGCTTTGCAGGCCGAGCACACCAATATGATGGCCCGCGCCGTCATGACCGACCGGCAACTGACCGAGTTTGAGCGCACTAAAGAATGCAACTTCGCGATCGGATCGCCAGGGCTAGGGCGCTTTCGGGTCAACGCCTTTGTGCAGTTGGGCAAAGTGGGCATGGTGCTGCGTTCCATTCCCCTTGCGCCGCCCTCGATCGATGGCCTGCAGCTGCCGCCCATCCTCAAGGACATCGCGATGAACCAGCGTGGTCTTTTCATTGTGGTGGGTGGCACAGGCACAGGCAAGTCCACCACCCAGGCGGCCGTCTTGGACTGGCGCAACGAAAACTCCCACGGACATATCCTGACGGTCGAAGACCCGATCGAGTTCATCCATCCCCATAAAAACTGCCTGGTGACCCACCGCGAGGTGGGCCTGGACACCGACAGCTGGCACGTTGCCATGAAAAACGCCATGCGCCAGGCGCCTGATGTCATCATGTTTGGTGAATTGCGCGACCGCGAAACCATGGAATTGGCCATGGACTACGCCGAAACCGGGCATTTTTGCCTGGCCACATTGCATGCCAACAGCGCCAACCAGGCGATGGACCGCATCATCAACTTCTTTCCCCAGGCACAGCGTAACCATGTATTGCAGGACCTCTCGCTCAATTTGCGCGCCATCGTCTCGCAGCGCCTCTTGCCACGCAAAGGGAGCAAAGGACGCCTAGCGGCGGTGGAAGTGCTCATCAACTCCCCGATGGTGGCCAGCCTGATCAAAAAGGGCGAGGTCGCCGAAATCAAAGAAATCATGAAAAAAAGCGGCGGCAGTGGCATGCAAACCTTTGACCAAGCCCTGTTTCTTTTGTACCGGGACGGGCGCATCAGCCTGGAAGATGCGCTGCACAATGCCGATTCACCCAACGATTTGCGCCTGGAAATACGCTTGCGTAGCACCAACGTCGATCCGGCCACGCTGATGGCCAACACCGGCGACATCAACATCGTCTAAAGTATGGTGATTCATCACTATTGAAGACTATTTTTATGCCCGCTTCTGCCGTCAACCCCAAAACCTATGCCCCCGCGCCGGCCCAATCGGTCGCTTTTTTGGGGCTGGGCGTGATGGGCCTGCCCATGGCCGGTCATTTGGCGCTGGCCGGCCACCGTGTCACGGTCTACAACCGCAGCCCCGCCAAAGCGCAGGCCTGGCTGGCCGAGTTTGGCGGCGCGCCCAGCACCCGGGGCGCTCACGCCAGCGCCCCTACGCCCCGTGAAGCGGCCCAGGGCGCCGACATCGTGTTTTGCTGCGTCGGCAACGACGCCGATTTGCGCAGCGTGACCGAAGGGCCCGACGGCGCCTTTGCTGGCATGCACGCCGGCGCCATCTTTGTGGACCACACCACCGCCTCGGCCAGCATTGCGCGCCAATTGCACGCCAGCGCCAAGGCGGCGGGCCTGGGTTTTGTGGACGCACCGGTCTCGGGCGGCCAGGCGGGCGCGCAAAACGGCATGCTCACCGTCATGTGCGGCGGCGATGCCACCGCGTTTGAGGTGGTACAAGCCACCGGCATGGCGTTTTCGCGTGCATTTACGCTTTTGGGCGAGAGCGGGGCCGGCCAGTTGGCCAAAATGGTCAACCAAATCGCCATCGCGGGCTTGGTGCAAGGGCTGAGCGAGGCCGTCGCCTTCGGTATGAAAGCGGGCCTGGACATGGCGCAGGTGCTCGATGTGATCGGCAAAGGCGCAGCGCAAAGCTGGCAAATGGACAACCGCGGAAAAACCATGGTGGCTGACCAATTTGACTTCGGCTTTGCTGTGGACTGGATGCGCAAAGATTTGGGCTTGGTGCTCGACGAGGCCAAGCGCAATGGCGCACGCTTGCCGGTGACTGCACTGGTGGACCAGTTTTATGCCGACGTGCAGTCCATGGGCGGTCAGCGCTGGGACACCTCCAGCCTGATCAAGCGGCTGCGCTGAGCCGCTGCGCGCCCGGCAGGCGCCGCCCGCCTTGCTTGTTACTTCGGTGCAGGCGAAGGCTGCAGGCGGGCCAGCTCATCTTCGCTGATAGGCTCGTGCACCAAAACGACTTTTTTCACGCCAGTGACGCCACTGACCAGACTGGCCACGCGCTTGGACTCGCGCGGGGTAATGCGCCCCATCACAAACACCACACCACGCTCGACGGTAATTTTGAAGGCATTGGAGATCAGGTCCTTGGTGTCGAGCAATTCGGCCTTGATGCGGCCCGAAATAATGATGTCGCTCGAACGCTCGCTTAGCGAGGTAATCGGCATGACACCGATTTCATTCCAGGTCGTGGTGACGTTTTCGATGTCGCGCACCAGATCGGCCACTCTTTCTTTGTCCTGAGGGTTGGGCGCCTCGCCCGTCAGCAGCACTTTGCGGTTGTAGCTGACCACGTTGACGTGGACTTTTTCGCCCAAGGTGTCGCGAATGCGGTTGCTTGCTTTGAGTTCGATGCCCTGGTCCTCGACCAAGGCGCCCGAGGTGCGCCGGTCAGTGACGACAAACCCGGTCATCAACGCACCGCCCGCAGCCAATGGAAAGCAGCCGCTCAAGGACGCGGCGACTCCGGCCAAAGCACCAAGCACCACCAATTTGTTAAAAATCGTTTTCATTAGCTATTTTCCCTGTCACCCATCAACTGGACATCGACCCCATCGCAAATGCAATGGAGCACCAAAATATGTACTTCCTGGATGCGCGCCGTGCGCTCATGCGGCACGCAAATATGCACATCGGTATCACGCAGCGCCTGCGCCATCTTGCCGCCAGATCGACCGGTCAGGGCCACGACGACCATGTCGCGCTGGTGCGCCGCCTCGATGGCCGCCAGCACATTGGCCGAATTGCCGCTGGTAGAAATCGCCAGCAAAACGTCACCGGCCTGGCCCAGTGCGCGCACCTGGCGCGAAAAAATCGCATTGAAATCGTAGTCGTTGGCGATCGCCGTGAGGATGGAGCTGTCGGTGGTCAGCGCGATGGCGCCCAACTCGGGCCGCTCGCGTTCAAAACGGCCGACAAACTCTGCCGAAAAATGCTGCGCATCCGCCGCCGAACCGCCATTGCCACAGGCCAGCACTTTGCCGCCACTGGTTACGCTGGCCAAAATAGCCTGAATGGCATCGGCAATCGGCTTGCTGAGCACCTGAGCGGCCTGGTATTTCAGGTCCGCGCTGTCAATGAAATGTTGTTCGATCCGTTGTTCAAGCATGGGCGCAATGATAACCGCGCAGACACTGGTGCTGCGGGGGCGACACAGGGCCGGTTTAGGCTGCGTCAAAGGCAGCAGGTAGCCACAAAAGACCTTGCGCGCTGCGCTCAATGACATCAAAACGGCATGGCGGCAGGCTGCGCCAGCGCAAAAGATAGTGCTGCGCCGCCCGAATAATGCGCTGCTGCTTGACCCGTCCCACGCTGGCCGCGCCACCGCCAAACTGCCCGGAGGCACGGCTGCGCACCTCCACGAAAACCAAAGTGCCGTCCGGCGCGCGCATGACCAGGTCAATCTCGCCGCCGCCACGCCCCGGCGTCCGATAATTGCGCGCCAAAAGGCGCAAACCGCGCGCCTGCAAATAGGCCAGCGCCTCGTCTTCCGCTGCATCGCCAATGCTTTTGCTGCTAGGCTGGTGCTTATTGCCCGAAAGAAAGCCTTTTTGTGATTGCGTCATTTCGCTCCGCCCTGCAGGCTGCACACGAGGCAGCCGGTGCCCAGGATTATCCGCAAAGCGCCCTGTATGTGGTGGCTACGCCGATTGGAAATTTAGCCGATATCAGCCTGCGCGCATTGCAGGTTTTGGGCCTGGCCGACGTCATCGCCTGCGAGGACACGCGCCACACCCACAGCCTGCTCCGCGCCTATGGCATCGACAAAAGCAGCGCCCAGTTGCTGGCCTTGCACCAGCACAACGAGAGCGAAGCGGCGCACAGCGTCATCGAGCGCCTGCGCGCCGGCCAGCGCGTGGCTTATGTGAGCGACGCGGGCACCCCCGGCATCAGCGACCCCGGCGCGCGCCTGGTCGCCCTGGTGCGCGCGCAAGATTTGCGCGTGGTGCCGCTGCCGGGCGCCAGCAGCATCACCACTTTGCTCAGTGCGGCGGGCGTGTTGCACGACAGCGTGGGGGAGACCGGTTTTGTGTTTGCGGGCTTTTTGCCCTCCAAGGCCGCCGAGCGGGCGCAGGCCATCGGCGCGCTGGCGGCGCAAACACGTGCTTTTGTGCTGTTGGAAGCGCCACACCGTATCGAGGCCTTGGCGCTGGCGCTGGCGCCTTTGGGGGAGCGCCAGGTCACGCTGGGGCGTGAGTTGACCAAGCAGTTTGAACAAATCGCCACGGTGCGTGCCGACGCGCTGGCCGCCTGGCTTGCGGCCGACGCCAACCGCTTGCGCGGCGAATTTAGTCTGGTCGTACACCCGGGCCAGGCCGACGTTGCCGCCGACGATGACCGGGTTTTGCGCCTACTTTTGGCGCATTTGCCCCTGAAAAGCGCCGTCAAACTGGCCAGCGAAATCAGCGGGCAGGCACGCAACAGCTTGTACGAACGCGCTTTGGCGCTCAAAGGTGGCGGCGGGGACGCGGGCGCGCCCGAGGACCCGCAAGCGCCCTAAACCCGGCGGGCCAGTTCGGCCGCTTTGCCGGTGTAGCTGGCCGGGCTCATAGCCAGCAAGCGTGCTTTTTCTTCGGGCGGGATGGCCAGGCCTTCGATAAAGCCTTGCATCAGGGCCTGCGTCATGGCTTGGCCGCGGGTGAAGGCCTTGAGTTGCTCATAGGGCTGGGGCAGGCCGTAGCGGCGCATCACGGTTTGGATGGGCTCGGCCAGCACTTCCCAGGCCTCGTCCAGGTCGGCTGCGATGGCGGCGGTGTTGATTTCGAGCTTGCCCAAGCCGGCCATCATGGACTGGTAAGCCAGCACCGCGTAGCCCAGCGCGACGCCGATATTGCGCAACACGGTGGAGTCGGTCAGGTCGCGCTGCCAGCGGCTGATGGGCAGTTTTTCACTCAGGTGGCGCAGCATGGCGTTGGACAGGCCCAAGTTGCCCTCGGCGTTTTCAAAGTCGATGGGGTTGACTTTGTGCGGCATGGTGCTGGAGCCAACCTCGCCATCGCGCAATTTTTGCTTGAAGTAGCCCAGCGACACATAGCCCCACACATCGCGCGACCAGTCGATCAAGATGGTGTTGGCGCGCGCCACCGCGTCAAACAACTCGGCCATGTAGTCGTGCGGCTCGATCTGGATGCTGTAGGGCTGAAACACCAGACCCAGGCCCAGCGGTTCGGGCGACTCGACGACGCGCTTGGCAAAAGCTTCCCAGTCAAAATCCGGCCAGGCGGAAAGATGCGCGTTGTAGTTGCCCACGGCGCCATTCATTTTGCCCAGGATGTGCACGTTGGCGATCTTCTCGCAGGCCGCTTGCAGACGCACGACGACGTTGGCGATTTCTTTGCCCACCGTGGTGGGGCTGGCGGTTTGGCCATGGGTGCGGCTGAGCATGGGCACCTCGGCATAGGCGTGGGCCATGTCGCGCAGCATCAAAATCAAGCGGTCCAACTGGGGCAAGAGCACGGTACCACGCACGGCGCGCAGTTGCAGGGCATGGCTGGTGTTGTTGATGTCCTCGCTGGTGCAGGCGAAGTGAACAAACTCGCTGGCCGCGAGCAGCTCGGGGCGGGCCTCAAATTTGGATTTAAGCCAGTACTCCACCGCCTTGACGTCATGGTTGGTGGTTTTCTCGATGGCCTTGATAGCCTCGCCGTCGGCCTGCGAAAAGTTCTTTACCAAACCGAGTAAATAGGTGCGCGCACCGGCCGACAAGGGCTTAAATTGCGCGAAGCCGGCATCGCTCAGGGCGATAAACCAGGCAATCTCGACCTGCACACGCCGGTGCATATAGCCCAGCTCGCTGGTCAGGGGGCGCAGGGCATCGAGCTTGCTGGCGTAGCGTCCGTCCAGCGGGGAAATGGCGGTTATCGGGGAGAAAGTCATCATCAGATTGTAGGCTTTTCACCTGTATAGAATGCCACCTCCTTAGCTGCTATGACCCACCGTATGAAATTGATAGGCTCACTGTCCAGCCCCTATGCGCGCAAAGTGCGCATCGTGATGGCGGAAAAAAAACTGGACTATGAATTTGTCGCAGAGGACGTCTGGTCAGCCAGTACACGCATTGGCGCCTCCAATCCCCTGGGCAAAGTGCCCTGTTTGGTGATGGAAGGCGGCGAAGCGCTGTTTGACTCGCGCGTCATCGTCGAGTACCTGGACGCGCTCTCGCCGGTCGGCAAACTCATTCCCAACACCGGCCGCGCCCGCGCCGAGGTCAAGACCTGGGAGGCTCTGGCCGACGGCGTGCTCGATGCCCTTATCCTGGCCCGCTTAGAAGCCACCTGGGCTGGCCGTACCGATGGACAGCGAAGCCAAGCCTGGATTGACCGGCAAATGTCCAAAGTGGACGCCTCTCTTGCGGCCATGTCCAGCGGCTTGGCCGAGCGCGCGTTTTGCTCGGACAACCACCTCACACTCTCGGACATTGCAGTGGGCTGCGCGCTGGGCTACCTGGATTTTCGTTTCGCCCACATCGACTGGCGCACCCGCCATCCCAACCTGGCCAAGCTTTATGAAAAGCTGGCCCAACGTGCCAGCTTTGCCGACACCCTACCGAGCTAAAGCGCGGCCTTAACCGTCCTTAGGTCTGCGCCCGGCGTTTGAGCCAGCGCATCAGGCCCCCCAGCAGGGGCAGCTTTTCATACAGCTCTTCGGCTGCGTCCCAGTAGTCGCGGTGCACGGCAACTTTTCCCTCCGCATCAAACACCAGGTGGGTGGCGCCCACAATCAGGCGCTGCGCATCGGGCTGGAAACTGCGAAAAGCAAAGTGAAAATCCCAGGTCAAAAACGCCTGGTTGCCCTGCAGCACCTGGCCCGTCACCACAAAGCGCGGCGCGTGCATGGCGACAAACATGTGCGAAAAAATGCCCTCGATCGGGGCCAAGCCCCGCACCTCGTTAAACGGGTCTTTAAAGTAGGCATCGCTGGCGTAATACATCGGCAGTTCGGCTACCGAGGCGGGTGTTATCGTTTCAAACCAGCGCACCAACGCGGCCAGTTCTGCGCTGCGCTGCGCCTGCGGGTCCGGGGTGAAAGTGGGTGTGCTCATGTGGTGGTTTTGCGGGCAAAGTAAAAATACCAGCGATCTGGCAGGATGCGCAGCAGCTGCATCCAGATGGTAAAGCGGCGCGGAAAGTGGATTTCAAAATGTCCAAGCGCCCAGCCCCGCACCATCGCTTGGGCCGCCTGCGCCGGGCTCAGAAGCGCGGGCATGGTGAAGTCGTTTTGCGCGGTCAGTGGCGTATCGACAAAACCGGGGTTGACTACCGAGATCCCCAGGCCTTTGTCGTGCAGGTCTAAGTGCAGGTTTTCGGCCAGGTTGGTCAGCGCCGCTTTGGTGGGCCCGTAGGCCAGGCTGTTGGACAGTCCGCGGTAGCCGGCCACGCTAGAGACCAGGCAGATGTGGCCCTGACCGCGCTGGCGCATGGCGGGAAGCACGGTCTCCAGCATAAAGAGTGCACCCTCATAGTTCACGCGCAGGTGCTGTTGCATCACGTCCACATCCATCGCGTCGGCCCGCATGGGCTGGTAGGCGCCAGCGCAATAGACCACGCAGTCCAGCGCTTGCTGCGCCAGCAATTGCTGCGCGGCCGCCTGCATGGCGGCGCGGTCGGTGCTGTCGAGCGTTAGCGCCTGGCTGCTGGGGTGCTCTGCCACAAAGGCCTGCAAGGCTGCGCCATTGCGCGCTGAAACGGTCACCCGAGCGCCTAGCGCATGCAGCGCTGCGGCCGTCGCCCGGCCAATGCCGCTGCTGGCACCAATCACCCAGACCGACTGGCCTTGCCATTGACGGATAGGCGGATTGAGGGGGGGGAGCCAGGCCATACGCTTAAGGCTTGTAAAAACTTAAGGTGACCTCGCCCAAGGGCAGGCCAAACTTGCGCATGCTTGCTTTGTTGAGCATGACGCGCTCATTGACCAGGTACATCCAATCGTCCATTTGCACATGGTAGATGCTGCCGTCTACCGGCAGGGCCAAGGTGTAGCTCCAGTGAAAGGCATTGCCCACGGTGCGCCCCTGGGCGATGCCAACCACATCGTCGGCGCGGCCGGTGTAGGTCCCGTCGGGGCCGGCGCGCAGGTGCCAGATGCGCTTTTGCACGCTGCCGTCGGCGTAGGTGAAGTCCTCGTCCAGCGTACCCTCCTCACCCTGCCAGGTGCACACCATGCGCACGCTAAAGCGTTTGACCACCGTGCCGCTGTAGTCGCTGAACATGCCGTGCGCCTGCAGCGTGCCATTGAAGTAGCTGCGCAAATCGAGTTGCGGCTTCTCGTTGGCGTAGCTGGCCAGTTGCTGGCCGGCGCAGCCGCCCAAAGTGGCCACTGCGGCGGCGCTGGCGCCGGCACCGATAAAGAGTCGTCGTTTCATAAATAGTCCTTGGTAAGCGGGGTGGGGCCTAGGGCGCAGCGCCTAGCAGCTGCGCGCGCAAAGCGGGCTCGCTGCTGGCAGGGCTGAGCCAGATGGCAAAAAATGCGCGGCCCAGCTCGGGGTCATCCCAGGCGGTGCGCAACTGGCCATTGACATAAAAGGCGGCACCCTGTCCGGGTCGGTGCACGCCGGTAATACGGTCGCCCGGTTTGACCGATGGAAAGGCGGCTTTGAGCGGGGGCGTCCATGTTGCCTCGCGCTGGGATGTCAAACTGCCCAGGCGGCGCATCTCGCGCACCGAGGCTTCGACCAGCACCTCCGTGCTGAGGCTGCGCAAATAGTTCAGCTCCAACGCAAACGCCGCCTCGCCGTAGCGCGCCGGACGAAACTCGGCAGGCGTCCACAAGCGCGCCTCGTACAGGTCAAAAGCTAAAAACCGCATGCGCCCACTGCCTTGCAAGCGTGGCGAGTCGAACTCGCGCAGCACCTCGGCGGGCGCGGGGCTGGCCGGCGCAATGCTTTGGGCTGGCGCCAAGGCTGGCAGCAAGGCCAGGGCAGCCACTTGCAATGCGGCGCGGCGCGGCACATGCATGAGGGCGCGGTGCGCCAGGGGTGTCTTAGCTGCGCGCATCGGGCTTACGCAAGGTGTACTGGACGACATCGATGTTGTCTTCGAGGAAGGCCGCTTCGCAATAGGCCAGGTAAAACTCCCAGATGTGCATAAAGCGCTGGTCAAAGCCCTGGGCCAGCACCTCAGTGCGCCGGGCCATAAACACCTCGCGCCAGCGCTGCAGCGTGGCCGCATAGTCGTGGCCAAAGGCGTGCTCCTGCACCACCTCCAGGCCAGCAGCCTGGGCCTGCGCACGCACTTCCGAGGGGCTGGGCAGGCAGCCGCCCGGGAAGATGTACTGCTGGATAAAGTCGGTGGACTCCAGGTAGCGCTCAAACAATGCGTCATCGATCACAATGCTTTGGATGCAGGCCTTGCCACCGGGCTTGAGCATGCGCGCCACCGTCTCAAAATAGGTCGGCCAGAAGCTTTGGCCCACGGCCTCGATCATTTCAATAGAGCACACCGCGTCGTAGGGCCCATCGTCGATATCGCGGTAGTCTTGCAAGCGCAGATCGGCGCGCGCAGCGCAGCCTAGGCGCTGCAGGCGCGCGCGGGCAAAGTCCAGTTGCTCGGTGCTCAGCGTTACGCCGGTGACCTGGGCGCCAAAGTCTATGCAAGCCATCTCGGCCAACGCGCCCCAGCCGCAGCCAATTTCCAACACCCGCTGGCCTGGGCCCACGTCGGTCTGCTCCAAGGCCCGACGCACTTTGGCGCTTTGCGCCTGCGACAGGCTTTGGCTCAAGTCGCCGGCAAACAAGGCCGAGGAGTAGTTCATAGTCGGGTCCAGCCACAACGCATAAAAATCGTTGCCCAGGTCGTAATGGGCGTGGATGTTTTTTCGGCTGTTGCTGCGCGTGTTGCGCTTGAGCAGGTGCTTGATGCGGTAGGCCAAGCGGCCCCACCAGCTGCCAAAAATCACCCGGTCTACTTCGGCGCGGTTTTGCACCAGCACGCGCAGCAAGAGCGTGAGATCGGGGGTGCTCCAATCGCCGTCGATAAAGCTCTCGGCAAAGCCGATGTCGCCCGACTTGAGGGCGCCGGTCATGGCATTCCAGTTTTTCAGGTGCAGCGTGGCGTGGGGCGCACCTTCGCCGCCAAAGCGCTGCACACTGCCGTCGGGCAAATGCATGGTCAGGCCGCCGTGGCGCATGCTGCTCAGCAACTTGAGCACCGTGCGCGCCGCAGCGGGGATGCGCCCGGGCGCGGCACTCGCGGCGGTGCCCGAGGTGGCAGAGAGTTTGGCGGTCGATCGGTTCATGTTGCGAAAGATCAGAAGTGAATGGGCAAAGGCGCTAGCGGCTGACAAAGTCGGCCGGCGGCGGGGGTTGGCGGAAAAATGGCACGCGTTTGAGCCACAGGCGCAGCGCCTGCCAGTGGATGCGCCCGACCACGGCCAGCGTCATCAGCGGGTAGCGCCACAGCGCCTGCCGCATGGCCTGGCGGGTGAGCGGTTGCAAATGCCCACTCACACTGGTTTGCAAAACGGCGCCGCGCGCATCTTCGTAGTCCACCCGCGCCACGGTGCGGTCGCCGGCGGCATTGACCATCAGGCGAAAGCGGTACTGCCCTTGCACAGCACAGAACGGCGACACATGAAAAACTTTATCGGCCCGCAACTCCTGGCCCCAGTGCGGCTGGTCCAGCAAATAGCAATGGCGCTCGCCAAAGGTGTTGTTGACCTCGACGAGCACGGCGCGCAAACTGCCGTCGGCCCGGTGGCAGTACCAAAAACTCACCGGCTTAAAGGTAAATCCCAGCACGCGCGGAAAGCAATGCAGCCAGATCTCGCCATCCGCATCGTCCATGCCCTCGGACTGCAACAGTTCCCGCAACCAGGCCAGCGCGCCACCCTGCGCGGGGCCACGGCCGTCGCCGTGGTCGCAGTCGTAAAAACTCAGGGGCGCAAAGCGGTTGCGTGCCAGCGGCCCGCCGTCCTGGGCGAGGCGGTGCATGGGGAGCATCAAAAAATAGGTGGCGTAGGCAAAAGCGTGGCGCGCCGGCTGCAAGCGGGTGTGGCGTACCTGGCCAAAGCCTATCTGCGGACCGCCGTGCAGCGCCATGTTTAACCCCCCTGGACCGCTGGCTGCAGCGCAGCGCGTGCCGCCGCCAGCCCCGAGGCCAAACCGTCTTCATGAAAACCATAGCCTGCCCAGGCGCCGCAAAAGTAGGTGTGGCGCTGGCCCTGAACCGTAGGCAGCCGCTTTTGCGCCTCGATGGCCGCCAGGTCGAACACCGGGTGCGCGTAGTCAAAACGGCCATGCACCGTGGCCGGGTCGATGGGCGCATCCGGGTTGAGCGAGACGATCACCGGCTGCGCGAAGGGCAAGGGCTGCAGGCGGTTGATGAGGTAATGCAGACACACCGCACTTTGGGTACCGGGCGCGCCTGCCTGCGGCGGCGCAGCGTGGTAATTCCAGGCCGCCCAGGCCTTGGGGCGCCGGGGCAGCACCGAGGCATCGGTGTGCAAGACCACCGTGTTGGGGTGGTAGGCGATGGCGCTGAGCACCGCACGCTCGGCCACGCTGGCGTCGGCCAGCAAGGCCAGCGCCTGGTCGCTGTGGGTGGCGACGATGACTTTGTCAAAACGCTCTGTCTGGTCTTGCACGCGCACGAGCACACCATCGTCCTCGCGCTTGAGCCACTGCACGGGGGCGTTTAGGCGTTTGTCGGCGATACCTGCAACGATTTTTTCGACATAGCGGCGCGCGCCGCCGGGCACGGTGCGCCACTGGGGACGGTCGGTCAGCTGGATCAGGCCGTGGTTGTGGCAAAAGCGCACCATGGTGGCCACCGGAAAAGCCAGCATCTGCTCTGTGGGGCAGCTCCAGATGCAGGCCAGCATGGGCAGGAAATACCAGTCGCGAAACTCTTGCGAGAAGCGGTGCTGGTCCAAAAACTGGCCCAGCGGCTGCAAGAGCGCGGCGTCTTGGCCGCTGAGCGCCAGTGCGGTGGCCATGCGGTTAAAGCGCACCACATCGGCCAGCATGCGCCAAAACCTTGGGCGCAGCAGATTGCGCCGCTGCGCAAACACGCCATCGAGCGAGGTGCCGCACCACTCCAGCGCCGGGCTGCCAGGCCGGGCCGCGGTTTGCACCGAAAACGACATATCGGAGGCGGCGCTCTCGATACCGAGCTCGGCAAACAAGGCGATCAGCTGCGGGTAAGTGCGGTCGTTAAACACCAAAAAGCCGGTGTCCACCCCGTGCGTTACCGGCCCCTGTGGCGTGTCCAGGCGAACATCCACCGTGTGGGTGTGGCCGCCAAAGTAGTCGCCCGCCTCCAAAAGCGTGATCTCGGCCTGGCCACGCAGCGCGTAGGCGGCGGCCAAACCCGAGATTCCAGAGCCAATAACAGCGATTTTCATAGGGAGACCTGCATCAGAGTTACTATACAGTACGAGCGCGACTGGTCGGTATTATTTTGTAACTGCCAGTTCTCTTGCCCCGCCGCCAAGTGGGGTGGAGCCTGACCCGGGCCTAAAATCTGGCCCACTAGAAAGGTTGACATGCTGTACCCGGAACTCTTCAGACAACTGGAATCGGTCCGCTGGGACATGGAGCGCGATATCCCCTGGTCCAGCTTTGACGGCGCCGCCCTGAGCGACGAGCAGGCCCTGACCATCAAGATGAATGCGATCACCGAGTGGTCGGCCCTGCCCGCCACCGAAATGTTTTTGCGCGACAACCGGGGCGACAGCGATTTTTCGGCCTTTATGTCCATCTGGTTTTTCGAGGAACAAAAGCATTCGCTGGTGCTCATGGAGTACCTGCGCCGCTTTCGGCCCGAGCTGGTGCCCACCGAGGCCGAGCTGCACAATGTGCGCTTTGAGTTCGACCCGGCCCCGCCGCTAGAGACCTTGATGCTGCACTTTTGCGGCGAAATCCGGCTCAACCACTGGTACCGCCGGGCCAGCGAATGGCATACCGAGCCCGTCATCAAAGCGATTTACACCCGGCTCAGCCAAGACGAGGCCCGCCACGGCGGCGCCTACCTCAAGTACATGAAGCGGGCTATCCAAAACGTCGGGCTAGAGGCCAAAAGCGCATTCGCCAAGGTCGGCGTGCTGATGGCCAGCGCCCGACGCACCGCCCAGGCGCTGCACCCTACCAATTTGCATGTGAACAAAGCCCTCTACCCGCTAGACACCGTGCAAAGCCGCCTGCCCGACCCCGATTGGCTGGCGCAATGGCTGGACAGCCAAATTCGTTTTGACGCCACCTGGGAAAACAAGGTGGTCGAGCGCATACTGCACAACATGAGCCTTTTAATGGAACACAGCTTTGCCACCGTGCAAGAGCTCAACAAATACCGCAAATCCCTGGCCCGCGAACTAGGCGCCAGCCCCGACGACGTCGCCGCCAGCGGGCTTAGCGGATGAGCGACATCCCTGCTGCAGCGGGGCCGGCGATGCTGGGCAAACTCTGCGCGCGCGAGGCGCTGGCCCAAACGCTGGCCACGCTGCCCCGGCCCTGGGTGTTTACCAACGGCGTGTTTGACGTGCTGCACCGCGGCCATGTGGTCTATCTGGCGCAGGCGCGCGCGCTGGGCGGCAGCCTGATCGTGGCGCTCAACACCGACGCCTCCACACGCCGCTTGGGCAAAGGCGACGATCGTCCGCTGAACAATGAAATGGACCGCGCCATCGTGATGGCCAGCCAGGAAGCGGTCAGCCTGGTGACTTGGTTTGGCGAAGACAACCCGCAAGCGCTGATCGCTGAAATCCGCCCCGATATTTTGGTCAAGGGCGGCGACTACAACATGGAGCTGCTGCCCGAAACGGCGCTGATGCATACTTGGGGCGGCAAGGCGCTGGCACTGCCTTTTGTGTCGGGGTACTCGACGACTGCGCTGGTGAAGAGAATTCGGGCGCAGGGGTAGTTGAAGGCTGGAACTTAACGCTATTGGCGAGCCGGGCTTGAGAGCGGGCAGACCAATGAGGGCATTGTTGCCGAACAGATTGGAATTTCTGCATGTCGCCTTCCGAACCTTTGCCGTCTGTCGCCCGGGCATTGGTCACTACCGGAATGCCGCGAATGCTGACATTTGATTTGCCCCCCATTTGCTACCATTTCCCTGACATCGCCCAATTCACTTCTTTTGGACCGCATGGCAATCAATTCCCTACTAGGCACGGAACTACCAATTATTCAGGCTCCAATGGCCGGTGTGCAGGGTAGCGCTCTCGCAATTGCTGTCTCTGATGCAGGCGGACTCGGCTCCTTGCCGTGTGCAATGCTTGGAATTGATGCCATCAGAAGGGAATTCGAGAGCGTTCTCAGTCGAACCTCAAAACCATTCAACGCTAACTTTTTTTGCCACAATCCACTCGCGCCCAATTTGGAAAAGGAAAGAGCTTGGCAGGCACTTTTTTCTTCTTACTACACGGAATTTGGAATCGACGTGGAGACCATTCCCACTGCCGTGGCGCGTTTGCCTTTCAATCGAGAAATGGCGGAGTTGGTGTGCGAATTTAGACCCAAGGTAGTTAGTTTTCACTTTGGCTTACCGTCACCCGAACTATTGGGCATGGTCAAAGGTTGTGGAGCAAAAGTAGTGTCCTCCGCGACTACTGTCGAGGAAGCCCTCTGGCTCCAAGACCACGGTGTGGACGCTGTCATCGCACAAGGACTCGAAGCCGGCGGTCATCGGGGCATGTTTTTGACCACTGATATCAATTCACAGTTGGGTACGTTCGCGCTACTTCCACAAGTCGTTGCAGCAGTAAGGGTGCCCGTCATTGCTGCGGGCGGCATTGCCACTGCTCGCGGTGTCAAGGCGGCCTTGGACCTTGGAGCATCGGCCGTACAAATCGGTACCGCTTTCATGCTCTGCCCCGAGGCGACGACAAGCTCGGTCCATCGTACTGCCTTGAAATCCGATGAAGCGCGGCTCACCGCGCTGACAAATGTTTTTACGGGGCGACCTGCCCGTGGAATTGTCAATCGTATGGTGCGCGAGTTAGGCCCCATGTGTTCTATGGCTCCAGAGTTTCCAAAGGCAACTGCTGCATCGTTTCTCTTACGACAAAAATCGGAAGGGTTGGGTAAAGGGGATTTTTCACCGCTATGGGCCGGTCAGAATACGTCAGGGTGCAAGGAAGTTTCTGCTGTGCAGTTGACACAAGAGTTGGCGAGTTTGATTTAAGGGGAATTGACAGAATTATTCTGGTTCCCACTTGCCACTGTAGTCCGATTACCGCGACAGTTGTTGCTTGTTACTAAATTAGGAAATATCGGCTTCTTTGTGCTGCAACCGCTGCCGCAGTGAAGTCAGCTTTGGAGCGCTGGAATTGTCATCTTCCAGCCCAAAGCAGACTTTGCCTGTGGGCAAATGAGCTTCAGATCCTGGCCCTAACCCGACTTGGGCATACCCTTCACGCCATCCGCGGCATACCCACCACGCGCAAAGTCACCGTCGCAATAGCGCATACCTTGGCCTCACCCGCGCGCGTGGAGGTCACACTGACGGACACCACGCACAAGGTGCTTCCCGTCTGCACGCATTGGGCCGTCGCGCTGATTTTCTCGCCATTGGCAGGGGGCGAAGGTAGTGGTGGCTGCGGCGCCTGCGCAATGGTCGGCCAGGCCGGCAAGTACGCCGGCGTGGAACGATCCGCTGAACTGCAAGCGCTCGGGTTTGTTGGCCAACTCCAGCGTCACTTTTCCAACGTCGGCAGCGACGGCTGGGGTCCTGGTTCGCCGTTAAATTAGAAACCAAAAAAATCAAGTAGGCTTAGGCTATAGGCAACCTTTAGTCCACTCGAAGCGGAATTTCAGCTTCAAGGTTGCCTGATCTGCCCGGTGATGTAGCGCCTGGCTGCTATAAAGGAGCCACGGTTCAATTTGGTATCGTTTTATCCCGTTTTTGCTACCAATCGCCACTGATAGGCCCCGTTCAAGCGCAGCGCACGCCTAAGTTCACAAAAAATAATGCCTAAAAATCCGACTTCTAATAACCCGGCGCAAAGTAGCAAGGGCAGTAACTCCAAATCCACGACACGCCTGCAAATGGCCGATATAGCCCGCATGTCCGGCGTTTCAGTGGCCACGGTATCCCGCGCGCTAAGTGGCTCCACACTGATCAAGGCAGCCACGCGTGAGCGCATTGCCCAGCTGGCCCAAAGCCTCAACTACACCGTCAACCTGGGCGCGCAAAACCTGCGCATGCAAAAGAACCAGACTATCGCGGTGGTGATTCCCTTTGATGCCGGTTCGCGTCAGCACATTTCAGATCCCTTTTTTCTTTCTATCCTGGGCGCTATCGCCGACGCCCTGACGGATCATGGCTATGACATGCTGCTATCGCGCGTCGACTCCGAGCAATTAGATGCTGCCGGACGTTTGTACGATGCGGGCAAAGCGGTGGGCCTGATCATCATCGGCCAGTGGCGCCACCATGACCAGCTCAACCAGTTGGCCGCACGCAAGGTCCCCCTGGCGGTTTGGGGCGGCGAGTTACCCCAGCAGCTCTATTGCACTGTCGGTGGAGATAACAAGGATGGCGGCGCGCAGGCCACTGCCCATTTGCTCGCCCAGGGGCGCCAACGCATTGCCTTTCTGGGGGATGCTGATCTACCTGAGGTCTGGCTGCGTTTGGAGGGCTACAAACGCGCACATGCGGCCGCGGGTTTGTCACCGCAACCTGACTTGCAAGCCAGCATCCCTTTCGAGGAGGAAGCTGCGCGGCAAGCCATCGAGCATCTTTGTGACAGTGGTGCACGGTTTGACGGCGTGCTCGCCTGCAGTGACCTGATGGCCATTCAAATGATCCAGGCGCTACGCTCGCGCGGCATCAAGGTGCCCCAAGACGTCGCTGTCGTCGGCTATGACGATATGCCCATCGCGGGCTACTGCGAACCGCCATTGACCAGTGTGCACCAACCTATTCCCGCTGCGGGCCAAGCGCTGGTGAAAGCCCTCCTGTCCATGCTCGCGGGCAGTAGCGCCCCCTCGTGCACATTGCCAGTGCGCTTGATAGAGCGAGAAAGCAGCCGAAAAGCCAGTTGAGACCCATTCGGGAATCGTTTGCATAAATTTTTGCAAAACCAAGGAATTTTGTTGTTTTACGTCTAAATATAGGGTTTTTACCTATTTTGCAATCGATTGCAATAAAAAAGAATTCAGCCGTGCTCCGGTTGGATTGCGTATCGCGCTGCATTCTCCGGCTTGCACAGGCCATTTCAAATTTTTTGTAGCAAACCATGCCGACGGCCCAAAAAGGCAACGGCAATCCAGAGGAGACCCCATGCAGGTTCAATTTTTCCGCGCGCGCCCCGTCGCGCTTGCAGCCGCTTTAGCGGTTGCGTCCACCGGCAGCTTGGCGCAAACTGCTGCCGCTTCGTCCGCCGACGGCCTCAAACTTGACCAGGTGGTCATTACCGGCACCTCCACCGCCTTGCCCAAGATGAAGCAAAGCGTCTCCGTTAGCACCTTAGACTCCGACCAAATGGAAAAGACGGGCGCCACCAGCGCCGCCGAACTGCTGCGTAGCATTCCGGGCGTGCGCTCGGAGTCGTCGGGTGGCGAGGGGAATGCCAATATCACGGTGCGTGGCGTGCCGCTGTCTGCCGGTGGCTCTCGCTATGTGCAGTTACAAGAGGACGGGTTGCCAGTTCTCTTGTTTGGCGATATCTCCTTTGGTACGGCCGACCAGTTTGTCCGCGCCGACAACAATATTGACCGCCTTGAGGTCATCCGTGGCGGCTCAGCCTCCACGCTGGCGACCAACTCGCCTGGCGGCATCATCAACTTCATCAGCAAAACAGGTAAAGACGCTGGCGGCTCGGTGGCTTTGACTGCGGGTGTTGAGCAGCAGCAAAACCGCCTGGACGTGGACTACGGCGGCAGCCTGGGGCCACGCACCACGTTTCACATCGGCGGCTTCCAGCGCAATGGAGAAGGCACACGGCCAGCCGGTTTCACCACCGAGTCGGGTGGCCAAATCCGCGCCAACGTCACGCAACAGCTGGACAACGGCTACATCCGCCTGAGCCTTAAGTCGCTGGACGACCGCACCCCTACCCTGCTTCCTGTGCCAGTAACGGTGAGCAACGGCCAGATCAACGCCATCAATGGCATCGATCCGCGCACCGCGTTTTTCATTACCCCCTCGCTGCAAAGTGACCGCACTCTGAACCGCGACGGCGGCATGAGCGGCAGCAGCACCCGCGACGGCTTGCACATCGTGAGCAACGCTATGGGCTTTGAATCGGCCCTGAACCTGGGCAATGACTGGACCGTGGAAGAAAAATTCCGCAAAACCAGCAACTCCGGCCGCTTTATCGGCCTGTTCCCAGCGGACAACGGCAGCAATGGTAAAGCCACCTTTTTCACGGCCACCTTGTTCAACACCTCGCTGGACGACATGGGTAACACGTTCAATGACCTCAAGCTGAGCAAGTCTTTCAAAACCGACGGCGCCAAAGTCACCGCCATTGCAGGCCTGTTTAGCGGCACCCAAAATGTCGCCCAAACCTGGTTTTGGAACCAGTACAACCTGAAAATGACGGGCACGGGTGCCCAAGTGGTCAATGCCATGGGTGTTGCCAGCGCGGCGCCGGTGAGTTCGGGCTTTGATACCTGGGGCGGCTGCTGCGTGCGCAACTATGACGTGCAGTACACCCACAACGCGCCCTACCTGGCCCTGACCGCCGACAGCGGTGCCCTGATCGTGGACGCCAGCGCGCGCAGCGACAAGCAAAAGGCCAGTGGCTACACCATCGAGGGTAACGCCAGCACGAAATCTTGGGATCCCAAAACCCAAAAGGTCATCAAGTACGAGGTTTCGAACACCTCCTACTCGCTGGGCGCTAACTACGCATTCAATCCCTCCATGTCCGGCTTTGCACGCGCCAGCGACGGCGTGGCTTTTAGCGCTGACCGCTTGCTCTATGGCAACGCCCTAGATGGATCCGTGCCCATTGCCATCAACCAAATCCAGCAGCAAGAGATGGGCCTCAAATGGCGCGGCAATGGCCTGAGCGTGTTTGCCACCTACTTCAACGCCAAGACCAGCGAAAGCAACTACGAGGCCACGACCCAAAAGTTCACGGCCAACCGCTACACCTCTAACGGTTTGGAGCTCGAGTCGGTCTGGACCCTGGGCGACATCCGCATCGCCGGAGGCGCCACCTGGACCAATGCCAAGATTTCCGACTCCAACGATGCCAGCACCATCGGTAAAAAGCCACGCCGCCAGGCCGACTTTGTCTACCAGATCGCACCCTCGATCAGCCTAGACCGGGTTGAGATTGGTGCGGCCATTGTGGGTACCGGCGACTCTTACGGCGATGATGCCAACACCATCACCATGGCAGGCTTTAACACCGTCAACCTCTTTGCCAGCTACCAGTTCAGCCCCAAGATACAAATCTCGGCACGTGTGAACAATATGTTCAACGCCCTTGGCTACACCGAGATTGAAGGCGATGGACATGCCGCACGCGCCGTCAATGGCCGCTCTGCCAATGTGCAACTGAAGTACACCTTCTAATTGCGCACTCGTCGGGGCTGGCGGTCCATAGCCGTCAGCCCCGGCGCGCACCCGCAATTGATTCATTGACCTGCAGGAGTTCACCCATGTTCGGCACCCAACCCCGGCTTTCGATTTGGCAAGTCATTCACATGAATGTGGGCTTTTTCGGCATTCAATTTAGCTTTGGATTACAGCAAAGCAACATGAGTCCGATTTATAAATACCTGGGCGCTGACGAAGCCAGTTTGCCCCTGCTGTGGCTGGCAGGCCCCGTGACCGGACTGTTGGTGCAGCCCCTGATCGGCGCCATGAGCGACCGCACCGTATCGCGCTGGGGTCGCCGCACTCCTTATTTTTTGATCGGCGCGGTGCTGTGCAGCCTGGGCCTTCTAGCCATGCCCAACAGCCCCACGCTGTGGATGGCGGCCAGCCTGCTGTGGATTTTGGATGCTGCCAACAACGTCACCATGGAGCCTTACCGCGCGTATGTCAGTGACCGCCTGGCGCCAGCGCAACATTCCCTGGGCTTCCTGACCCAAAGCGCTTTTACCGGTCTGGCACAAACCCTGGCGTATTTGATGCCATCCATCTTTGTCTGGATGGGCATTAGCCGGGATGCCGTTGGCGACAACCACATTCCCACCGCAACCTTGCTGGCCTTTGAACTGGGCGCTGCCATTTCCTTGCTGACGGTGCTCTGGTCGGTGTACAAAGTGCCTGAGCTGCCCCTGCCCGCCACGGTACAAGCCGACTTGCGCGCCCGCCCTAGCGGTTTGGCCGCCACTCTGCGCGAAATCATGCTGGCCATTCGCGAAATGCCGACCACCATGCGCCGCATGTGGTGGATGAAACTCTTTCAGTGGTACGGCATGCTGTGCTACTGGATTTATATCGTGCCCTGCCTAGCGAAAACCATTTTTCACACGGCCGACGCCCAAACAGCAGGCTTTCGGGATGCGGGCCTGCTCAACGGTCAAATCGGTGGTGCATACAACTTCATCGCTTTTGTCGGAGCATTTGCCATGCTGCCACTGATTAGGCGCCACGGGCCTAAGCGCATGCACGCCCTGTGTCTGAGCTTGGCTGCTGCCGGTATGTGGGCCATCCCCGAGATCAGCAACCCCACCCTTCTCTTTATTCCGATGATTGGCGTTGGTCTTGCCTGGGCGAGCATCATGGGCAACCCCTACATCCTTCTAGCCGGAAGCATTCCGCCAGAGCGAGCCGGGGTGTACATGGGCATTTTTAATATGTTCATCGTCATTCCCATGCTCATCCAAATGGTGACGCTGCCCCTTTACTACGACGCGTGGCTTGGCGGTCAGCCTGAAAACGTCATCCGCTTGGCCGGTGTGCTATTGCTGTGCGCAGCGATGGCGGTTTTGCGCGTCAATACCTCTGCACCGGAAAAAGACGATCACGCATGAAAAATCAGGTTCAATTAATCACCTACGTCGAACGTCTCGGAAACGGTGACTTGTCGAACTTTCGGGACCTCTTCACCGGCGAACTGGCAGGCTTGTTTGGAGGAGTGCACCTCTTACCATTTTTTGACTCTATCCATGGCGCCGACGCCGGATTTGACCCCAAAGACCACAGCCAGGTCGACCCAACCTTGGGCAGCTGGCAGGACGTGCGCGCTTTGGCGCAAAACATCGATCTGATGGCCGATGTGATCGTCAACCACATGTCCGCCGAATCACCGCAATTTCTTGATTACTTGGCGCGTGGCGAAACGTCGCCCTACGCCGACTTGTTCCTAACCTGGGACCGTGCTTTTCCCGAAGGCGCTCGCCAGTCGGACTTACTGGCCATCTACCGGCCGCGCCCCGGCCTGCCTTTCACACCCAAAACCTTGGGCGATGGCAGCAGACGCCTGTTTTGGACGACTTTCACCCCGCAGCAAATGGACATCGACGTGCACAGCGCCTCGGGTCGTGCCTACCTCAATGGAATTTTGGACGTCTTCGCAGCCAACGGCATCCGCATGGTTAGGGTCGATGCGGCCGGCTACGCGATCAAAAGGGCAGGCACCTCCTGCTTTATGCTGCCCGAGACTTTCGAATTTATTGGCGAGTTTGCACGTCAGGCCCAGGAGCTGGGGATTGAGGTGCTAGTGGAGATTCATTCCCACTTCCGAACCCAGATTGAAATCGCGGAAAAGGTCGACTGGGTCTACGACTTTGCGCTCAGTCCATTGCTACTGCACAGTTTTTTCACTCAAAACGCCGATGCGCTCAAACACTGGTTCTCCATTCGTCCGCGCAACGCCATTACCGTACTGGACACGCACGACGGCATCGGCATCTTGGATATCGCCGCGGATCCGCAAGACAGGCATAGCAAGCCTGGCCTGATTGCCCCCGAGGCACTCAACGCCGTTGTCGAGCGCATCCACCAAAACGCGCAAGGGCAGAGCCGCCAGGCCACCGGCGCAGCGGCTTCCAACCTGGATCTTTACCAGGTCAATTGCAGTTATTTTGACGCCATGGGCCGAAACGACCGCGCCTATCTGCTGGCCCGGGCGATTCAGTTCTTTATGCCCGGTGTACCGCAAATTTATTACATGGGGCTGCTCGCTGGACACAACGACATGGACTTGCTGGCCCGCACCGGCGTGGGACGCGACATCAACCGCCACTACTACAGTCCGCAGGAGATTACGCAGGCACTTAGCCGTCCGGTGGTCCAAGACCTCTGCGATCTAATCCGTCTGCGAAATAGCTACCAGGCATTCAATGGCCATTGCACGTTGCAGGAATCGGCACCAGCGTCTTTGCATGTGCGCTGGGACCTCGGCGCGGAGTTTGCCGAACTCGCCGTCGACTTAGCCACCCTAGACTACCGTTTGAGCGTCGGCAACGGCGCCGATACACATCTGCACCGCTTTCGCTGCTAATGAAGCCAAATAATCTGGATGCCAAGTGATGTTTGAGCAGGAGAATGAAAAATCCTATGCATTTTTAAATCACTCAACACGCCGGACGTGCTGTCGCTGATTTAATCAAGGTGACAGTATTGAAAGAAATAGTATGACGTCTTTCGCGGCCGAGTCCCGGCGCTTAGCAGTCTGAGTCATCAAACCAACTGAAGGTAGGATTTTCAATGATTATGGTTTGCGGAGAGGCGCTGATGGACGTTTTTGCGCAAGAGACCACACCCACCGGTTTGTTACTGGACGCAAGAATTGGCGGGTCACCGTTGAATGTGGCAATCGGATTGGCACGCCTGGGCCAGTCAGTTCAGTTTGCAGGTAGCCTCGCGCACGGATTTCTAGGTGAACGACTGAGCCGAGCGATGGCCGATGAAGGTGTTGGCTTGCGTTACGTTCAGCGGGTGGATGCCCCCACCACGCTTGCAATGGTGGGCTTGAATGCTAGCGGGTCTGCCTCGTATTCCTTTTACGGACAGGGTGGTGCTGATCGGCACTGGGCGGTCGAGCAAATGCCTTTGCTTGATGGCAAAGTGAGGGCACTGCACTTCGGCTCCTACTCAACGGTGGTCGAGCCTATCGCCTCAGCGATGCGCAGGTTGATTGATCGGGAAAAAATGTCAAGGTTGATTTCCTATGACCCCAACTTGCGGATCAACGTCGAGCCAGATTTGGTGCGCTGGATGGGCACCGTTGAATGGATGGTCAAGCACACTCACCTGCTTAAAATTAGCTCAGAGGACCTTGAGTTGCTGCACCCAGGTGTTCCGGTTCGTCAAGTGGTGGATAGATGGCTCGCAGCAGGTGTATTGCTCATCGTGCTAACCCTCGGGGCCCGCGGGGCGCAGGCTTTCACTAAAACCCTTTCAGTAACAATTGACGCAGTTCCTGTTCAGGTGGTAGATACCATCGGAGCTGGCGACACCTTCCAAGCCGCGTTGCTTACTTGGCTTTCAGAACATGAACTCTTGCTGCCAAGTGCTCTGCCAGCATTGACAGAACCCGACTTGCGCGCCGCACTTGGTTTCGCCAGTCAGGCAGCAGCAATAACATGCGCACGTCGAGGCGCTGACCTACCGAGACGTCACGAGCTTAGATAAACAAGGTGCTTCAACTCACCAGGTTAGCTTCCGAATGATGGGCGCTGGGAATCTTTATCCACTTAAGGCTATTTCAGTCAAATGGGAGTAGGAAATATGTTTGCGCAAGGACAAACTAGGTCTTGCTCAATGAAGCCCTTGGTCCGAAAACTCGTTGTAACTTCGGTTGCTGGTCTTTCCTGAACTTCTGCGCATGACCCAAACCCGACTTCGGGTCTCCTTTTTACGCCATACCCACCACGCGCAAAGTCACCGTCGCAATAGCGCATACCTTGGCCTCACCCGCGCGCGTGGAGGTCACACTGACGGACACCACGCACAAGGTGCTTCCCGTCTGCACGCATTGGGCCGTCGCGCTGATTTTCTCGCCATTGGCAGGGGCCAGGTAGTTGATGTGCAAGTCCACCGTCACTGCAATCTTGCCGGGGGCCAGGGTCGTGGTGGCCGCAGCGCCTGCGCAATGGTCGGCCAGGCCTGCAAGCACACCGCCGTGGAACGACCCGCTGAACTGCAACAGCTCGGGCTTTCTGGCCAACGCCAGCGTTACAGTTCCCACTTCAGCCGCTACGACCTCCACACCTGCGGCGTGCGTAAAACCGCTGGCGGCAGTGACCTTTTTTAGCAAATCGATCATTTCCATTGATAGATCGTCATCCATTGCATGGTTTGCCTGCAAACCTTCATTTTGAAATATCTGTTGAGGCCACGTCACGGGCCAGGCGCCCTGCGGTGCTAGGCCACCGCAGCCGCTTGCGCTACCGGCGTAAAACTGTGTGCGCTGCCGATAGGCCAGTGGTGCTGGTAGACCGCTGGCAAGCCCGACAGCGTGTCTTTGAGCAAACTGCCCTCAGGAATTTCGCGCAACAGGGCGTGGGCCAGGCTGTCCACCGTGTGGTCGCCGGTGCGGCGCACGATGTGGTGGGCGTTGATCTGGTTGGGATGCTGCACGCCAGCCGCTTGCACCAGCTCTTTGAGCGCATGCAAGGTGTTTTGGTGGAAGTGGTAGACACGCTCGGACTTATCGCCCACCACCAGCGCCTGCTGGCGCAGCGGGTCTTGGGTAGTCACGCCTGTGGGGCAGTTGCCGGTGTGGCAGGCCTGCGCCTGGATACAGCCGATGGCAAACATAAAGCCGCGCGCGCTATTGCACCAATCGGCGCCCAAAGCCATCAGGCGAGCAATGTCAAAAGCGCTGACCACTTTGCCGGCGCAGCCGATTTTGATGCGATCGCGCAAGCCCGCGCCGCGCAAAGTGTTGTGCACCAGAATGAGCCCCTCTTGCAGGGGCGAGCCCACATGGTCGATGAACTCCAGGGGCGCCGCGCCGGTGCCGCCTTCGGTACCGTCCACCACAATAAAGTCGGGCGTGATGCCGGTGTGCAGCATCGCTTTGACTATGCCAAACCACTCCCAAGGGTGGCCTACGCAGAGCTTAAAACCGGTGGGCTTACCGCCCGAGAGTTCGCGCAGACGCGCAACAAACTCCATGAGCTCGACGGGCGTGCTAAAGGCGCTGTGCGCCGCGGGTGAGACGCAGTCCACGCCCACCGGCACACCGCGCGCTTGGGCGATTTCGAGCGTCACCTTAGGGCCGGGCAGAACGCCGCCGTGGCCGGGCTTGGCACCCTGGCTGAGCTTGATCTCGATCAGCTTGACTTGCGGATCGCGCGCATTGGCCTGGAATTTATCGGGATTGAAGCTGCCATCGTCATTGCGGCAGCCAAAGTAGCCCGAGGCCACTTCCCAAATCAGGTCGCCGCCATGCTTGCGGTGATGAATAGAAATCGAGCCCTCGCCCGTGTCATGCGCAAAGCCGCCGCGCTTGGCGCCGGCGTTGAGCGCGGCAATGGCATTGGCCGACAGCGCTCCAAAACTCATGGCCGAGATATTGAATACGCTGGCACGGTAGGGCTGGGCGGTATCGGGGCCGATGGTGATGCGAAAGTCATGCGTGTCCACCGTGGTCGGCGCCATGGAGTGCGTCATCCACTCGTGGCCGTTGGCCCCGGTATCCAACTGCGTGCCAAAGGGGCGCTTGTCAGACTCGCCCTTGGCGCGCTGGTAGACCAAGGAGCGCTGCCCGCGCGAAAACGGCGCCGCTTCGTTGTCGCTCTCGATGAAATACTGGCGGATTTCGGGGCGGATAAATTCCAACAAAAAGCGCATATGCCCGATGACCGGATAGTTGCGCAAAATCGCCCGCTTGTTTTGCAAGAGGTCGTGAAAGCCGGTACCCACCAAGTAGCCGAGCACCAGCACGGGAAGCACATGTCCGCCAATCGCCCAATCGGCGCAAGCCAGCGCAAAACCCAACAAACACAGCGTAAAAGCCAGGTAGCGCAGGGGGAAAATGGAGTGGAAAAACTTCAGCAACATGGAGTCTCCTCGTTATAAAGAGGCCACTGCAGGCCCTGGACCGAACCATAACAGCATCGCCAAAGTGCCCATCGTCAGGGCAATCAGCCCGTCCAGCACCCGCCAGGCCAGGGGCTTGGCAAAGACCGGGCGCAGCAGCCGGGCGCCAAAACCCAGCGCCGCAAACCAGGCCAGGCTGGCCAAGGCGGCGCCCAGACCAAACCAAGCATTGGCCGGCGCGGCCCAGGCATTGGCCAGTACGCCTACCAGCACCACGGTATCCAAATAGACGTGGGGGTTTAAAAAAGTAAAGCCTGCGCACAGTGTCAAAGCAGCGCGCAAAGGCAGGGCTGGCGCGTCAAAAGGCGTCAAGGCGCCGGGCCGCAGCGCCCGGCGCGCCGCCAGCAGCGCGTAGCCAATCAAAAACACTGCCCCACCCCAGCGCGCCCACAGCAACGCCTGCGGGTGCAGTTGCACCAATGCGCCGGCCCCGGCCACGCCAGCGGCGATCAGCAAAGCATCAGAGAGGCCGCAAAACAGCACCAGCGCCAGCACATGCGAACGCAAAATCCCCTGGCGCAGCACGAACGCGTTTTGCGAGCCAATGGCCACGATCAGACCTAGGCTCGTGGCAAAGCCGGTGGCAAAGGGCTCGATCATGCGCTGCTGTGCAACAAGTCCATCAAGGTGCGCAAACTGTGCTCTACGGTGGCACTGCGCACAGCGGCACGCCCGCCGTCAAAGCGCTGGCACTCGCTGTGCAGGCCGCCAGGTGTGGCCCAGGCAAACCACACGGTGCCCACCGGCTTGTCGGCGCTGCCGCCTGTAGGCCCGGCCACGCCAGTAACGGCTACTGCGCACTGGGCATGCGCATGGGCTAGCGCGCCTTGCGCCATGGCGCGCGCAACGGCTTCGCTGACGGCGCCATGCGTGGCGATCAGGCCGGTCGGTACGCCCAATAGCTCGGATTTAGCGGCGTTGGAATAGCTGACAAAGCCCCGCTCAAACCAGGCGCTGGAGCCAGCCAGATCGGTGCAGGCGGCGGCGATCATGCCGCCGGTGCAGCTCTCGGCGCTGGCCAACATCCAGCCGCGCGCGGTCAGCAGCGCAGCCAGTTGCGCGACAAGATCGTCCACAGAAGCGTTCAGAGGGCTTGCCATAAAGCCATCACCAGCAAGGTGCAGCCAGCGGCCACCAAGTCGTCCAACAATATGCCCCAGCCGGCCTGGGCCCATGGCCAA